>OMCG01000004.1_pt1 | contig 275284 bp, 247 predicted proteins | sample 1674071 | NCBI WGS metagenome assembly OMCG01 (sample SAMEA103958139, study PRJEB25191) | human gut metagenome | biome: human-associated habitat [ENVO:00009003]; feature: intestine environment [ENVO:2100002]; material: feces | place: Germany | collected 2013/2015 | reverse complement strand
TGCCATAGCGTGAGCCGGCCACGCCCGGAGTCCCCGGTAAGGAGCAGCCCTCCGCCAACGATCGGCAAGAGCACACTGACATTCTGGAAAATCCCTCACTCTTAATCTATGCGGAAAGTATATAGAGGCGACGCATCAAAGCGCGGCAACGCTATAAGCTCTATCCCGCCGTCATTGTTGAGTCGCGGGTCGGATCCGTTGCCTACTCGTGGTGTCCCTGCGTCAAGCAATGCCGTGCGTATGCATCGCAGTGCTATTTCAGGAGTGTTGTTGTCATGACTCAAATGGCACAGGAACACATATCTCAGATGCGGTGAGAATATATCTTTGAGAAATTTTGCCGTCACCTCATTGTTGAGGTGGCCCCGGTCGGCGGCTATGCGTGCTCGCAAGTATAGCGGATATGGCCCGTGCTCAAGCATATATTGGTCATAGTTGCTCTCGATCATGACATATTGAGCCTGACGCATATAGAAATCCACTCGCTCTGTGATGCATCCCAGATCTGTGGCCACTGCAAATTTGTGCTTGCCGTGCGTTATGAAATAACCGCAGTTGTCGGTGCCGTCATGGCTCACATCAAATGCCGTTACCTCAAACTCTCCCAATTTGAATGGAAATTCTTTATATATGGGTTTGTGATAATCCTTTATGCGCCGTGATATGCTGTGACGCCGCAACAATCCGTTCAGGGTCTTGGGTGTGCAGTAGATGCCGATATGAGTGTATTTCCGTACAAGCTGATACACAAACCGCACATGGTCGCTATGGTCGTGTGTGAGCAATATCCCTGTCACATTTTTTATTGACAGACCATTGTCAGTCAGCCCGTCAAGCACTGTTTTTGCATCTACTCCGGCATCAATCAGCAACCCCGTCGTACTGTCGCCGAGATACGAACAGTTCCCCGAGCTTCCGCTGCCGAAACTGATAAACCTCAGAGTGTCAGCTTTTGCGAGTGATGTCGTGTCAACCGTGTCAATCGCTTCTGTGGCTTGGGCCGTCTGCATCTGCCGTTTGCGGCTTGTGCTTATGGCAAAGTCACGTATCTTCTTGGCGGCCGGTTCCGGTATTGGCTCGTCATCGGCAAAAAAATCAAACAAGCCCGGTCCTGATGTGTTTATCCTTAATTTCTTACGTGCCATACTACGAAAAAAGCAAAAATATGGTTGGTGTTTTGCCGTAGTCGTAGTGCGCTTTTCCCCACCATCTGAGTGGGCGCGTGATTATGCTCTGGCGCTCGCCGGTGATGTCGGATGCCACGCATAGCTTCATGTCGGGCGGCAGCACTCGGCACAGCTCGGCTATGAGCTTGTTGTTGCGATACGGTGTTTCTATAAATATCTGTGTTTGGCGCTCACGCATGATTCTGCGTTCCATCTCACGCAATTTGCTGGTGCGCGCCCCGGTTTCCACCGGCAGATAGCCGGCAAATGCAAATGTTTGGCCATTGAACCCCGAGGCCATCAGCGCAAGCAGGATGCTTGACGGGCCTATCAACGGGTCAACCCTGTACCCTGACTCTTGCGCATGTGCCACAGCCAGTGCTCCGGGATCCGCCACGGCGGGACACCCGGCCTCGCTCATCACGGCCATGTCATGACCCTCGGCCATAGGGTCAAGCATACGTGCCACATCAGCCGGATCGGTATGCTCGTCAAGTACGCTGAATGTCAGGGTGTCTATGTCTATTTCCCGGCTGCATCGCTTCAAAAAACGACGCGCACTGCGCACATTCTCCACTATAAAATGCTTCACCGTGCATGCCACTTCAATACATTTCGGGGGCATAACAGCATGCGGATCCGTGTCGCTCAGTGGCACCGGCAGCAAATATAGGGTAGGGGTGTTTCGTTCGGAAATGTTCATATTACACCACAAAAGTAGCAAAATTTCCTGCATAATGGGTAACTTTGCCGCGAAAATACGTAATTGAAATCATGATACTACAATTCGGTGTGTTGTTCGCCTTCCTTGTGGCCGGCGAACTGCTGGTGCGCTTCACCGGGGTCCCGGTACCCTCAAGCATCATTGGAATGGTGCTCCTCTGCGCATCTCTAAAAATGGGAATAGTGAAGTTGGAATGGGTGGACAGGCTCTCAGGTTTCCTGGTCCATAATCTCGGTTTCTTTTTTGTGCCTGCGGGCATAGGTCTCATGAACTGTCTCGGCCTTGTTGCCGACCAGTGGGTGCCTATAGTCTGTGCCACCGTCATAAGCACTGTCATCATTATCGCCGTGACAGGTTGGGTGCACCAGTGGACCCGCTCCGCGTCATCCAAAATGGCACGTAAACTGACAAAGGAGGCTGAGTGATGGATTTTTTGCAAAACAAATTTTTTCTCATAGCCCTCACTTTCGGGTTCTATCTTGGAGCGCAATTGCTCCAGCGGCGCACGGGCGTTAAGCTGTTGAATCCCATATTGATAGCTATTGCAGCTATGATATGTTTCCTGATGCTGTGTGACATTGACTATTCCACCTATAAGCAGGGCGGAGATTACATTGATTTTTGGCTCAAGCCCGCTGTTGTGGCTCTGGGAGTGCCCCTCTATAAGCAGTTGTCTGCCATCAAGCGGCAGCTTCTCCCGTTGCTGCTTTCCGAGCTTGCAGGATGTGTGGCCGGAGTGGTGAGTGTGGTGCTTCTCGCCGAGCTGTTCGGTGCAAGTCGCGAAGTGGTGATATCGCTTGCCCCCAAGGCCGTTACTACTCCTATCGCAATGGAAATATCAAGTGCCATGGGTGGTATCGCGCCTCTTACGGCGGCAGTTGTAGTGGCTACCGGTATATTCGGTGGCATGGCCGGATTCAGAATCGTCAAGATGAGTCACATACACTCGCCTATTGCCGGTGGACTGTCTATCGGTACTGCCGCCCATGCTGTAGGCACCTCGGCAGCCATGGAGCGCAGCGAGCGTTATGGTGCATTCTCCTCCATCGGTTTGACTCTCAATGGCCTGTTCACCGCCCTTTTAGCCCCGATGATACTGGATCTTCTTGGTTATGCAGTGTAAATAAGCTGATTATAAATAGCAGCGGGTGATACGCAATCAAGCATATCACCCGCTTTGCATTATAGGGAAATAACCGTATGTGCGGTTACGGAACCATTACTTTTTGGCTCTTGCCATCGATAGAAACGATGTAGAATCCCGAATTGAGGCGTACGGTCACTTTGTCCGGTGCAGAAGCTGCATTGTAGTGGATCATGCCTTGAATGTCAGCTATCTCAACGCGCTTGTCCTGACAGCCATCTATCTTTACAGCGCCTTTTTCCACTGTGATATTCATATTGTCATTGCTGATATTTGCAATGGAGGCATATTTGTAGTACTGGGCTGTATTGGAAAGCGGGAATTCCATTGCCACGCCTTTGCGTGTGCCTGTTGCCGCTACATTGTAATTGTAGGTCAGAGCCCCATCAGGTATCTCATCGGTGAATGATGTGCCTGTATTGCTCTGGCTTATCAGAATTCCGTCGCGGTAAATATTCCATCCGGTGATTTCAAATGGAGCTTCCTCCGGAGTATAGGCTATATCATCCATGCATATTCCGAACATATCGGTGCTGGTGTAATGAATCGCGAAATATTTTGCATCATTCGGCAATGTTACGGAGTATAAGCCCCAACCTGCGGATGTCAGCTCAATCTTGTCAAGCACGGAGAATGAGTCAAGTTCATCATCGGTTGTAGATACCATCACTTCCACACTTTCGGTATAGGAGCTTGAGAGCGATGTGATGCAGAATGACAGAGTCGTTCCACCTGTCACCTTGGGCGATATGAGCCAGTCATCAGCAGTGCTTCCCATAGGTGAGAAAGCCATGAGGAACGAATCGCCCGAGGGCTGTCCCATGCCGCCTTGGGCCTCTATTCCGCTGGTTATTGCATTCACGACTTGGAATGCTTTTGGAGTGCCGGCATCCGGTATGTTAAATCCTTCGGAATAGTATGTATCGCCTTTATCAAAGTCGATGTTTTTCCAGTCGCCGAGGTTGTAGTCATAACAGCCGTGCTCATAGGATTCTATCTTGTCAACGTAGCCATCGGCAAACGGCTCTGACCATGAAAGATTCACGAAGTCATTGTCATCAGTGCCATTGGCTTGTAGGTCAGTAGCCACGGGGAGGTCGCCGAGTCCCACGCGGAACGAAGCGGACACGGCATTGTTGGTCTGGTCTTCATCTGTGTCAGGCAGGGTGATGTAGATGGTGAAATCGCGTCCTGCCATCTCTACTTTTTCTATGCGCAGCTTGCCGGTATATTCGGCTTTGTCGTTTTCACCAAGAGTGGCGGCAGTGTGAGTGAGGTCAATGGTGCTGACCGGTTCGTCGTCAACGTATATTTGGGCTTTAAGCTCCGGGGTCACGGCGTTGTTGGTGCCACGGTTCTGCAATGTTGCCTTAAATTCCAAGTCATTGCCGAGGGTCACGTATGAGGGTGCTGTCAGTTGTGTGAGCGCAAGGTCATTGGCAACACTTTCGTAAACATTGTATTCGCCGAGAATGAACATCTGTTCTGTCGATTCACATTTGACATTGGCACTTATCACAATCCAGCTTTTGTTGTAGTAACGCTCGGGTATGTCATAGGTTATTTCGCTCCAGCCTTCACCCGATGCCGGTGTTATCACACCAAGAACCACACCGTTGCCGCGACCTTCCGTAGAGTGGATGCGGATAGTTGTTTCCGGTGTGGACGAGTTGATATAGGTAAGCAGGCGCACACGGGGCTTGCTGCAACCGATAGTGGAGATTTTCGGTAACTCGGCATACCCGTAGCCCAGGCTGGAGGCGTCAAGGCAAAGACATATCAGAGCATATTCAGGGCCGCCGGACGCGCCCACGAGGGATGGAGAATCAAGGGCCCACTCAGCGGTGTAGTTGTCCTTAGGATAATCTATAAGCAAGCCTGAATATTTCATTGACTTGTCCGGGAAGTTTTCGTTCACAGGCATTTCATGAGGCTTGCCGAGCATAGCCGAGGCATACGATTCCTGACCGCCTTCGCTTTCTCCTTTTTCATTTTTGGCAGATACCATCAGTTGATACAGCTGTTGGGTTTCGTCTGCAACGGTGTAAGTGTATTTGCATTCCGTTACATTCTGCTCAATGCATACCCATTGTCCCACATTGTCGGAAGTCGTGTACTGATAGATATTGTACACGGTATTTTCCGGGTTTATAACGCCTCCGCTAGCACTTGTAGAAACAGGTTCCCAAGAGAGCTGAAGCGACATATTGTCATCGCTGACGCTTGAAGATACGAGGGGGTTGGAAGGTACGCCTATACCGCATACTACCACACCTTTAAGCTCAATGCCCTTGCCGTTGTCGTTAAATGGGGTTACGGTAACAACATTGGAGCCGTCGGCTGCCTGCAGTGTCTTGCTTACACGCTGACCGGGAGCACCCGACACGGTTTCTGTGGCTGCCGAAGTAGCAATTTCAGCCTGTATGGTTTCGGATGAAGGTATCTCAGTGCCGTTGATGTAAGTTGTGGGCAGATTGAATTCGGCAGTGAGCTGAAGTTCGCCGGTGGCATCAGGGGTGAGGGTCAGATCGGTGCAGGCTGCGGGTATATCTGACGACATGTCAGTGAGGGTCACTGTGAAGTTGCGCAGCATCAGACGCCACCCCTCGTCAAGTGTGGAGGTGATATGTATTCCGAAATAATAATCTCCCGGTTCTGTGATACCGAACTTGGATGAATAAGGCATATAGCCGTTTCCGGTTACATACGGCTCGTTCATGATTATTTTACCGGCACGCATGCTTGCTATGTCAGCGGCTTTGGCTATTACAATCTGGAATGACTCGGACGCAACATTTGTGGTGGCATCAGCCTCAATGCTTGCGGTATATAGACGGTTGATTTCGGTGAGGGTGACTGCGGGTGTTATAATCCACTCGTCGGCGTCAGCAGTGGCAGCCGGAGACTTGGCTTTGTTGTAAGCTATAGGCCAGTCAAAAGTACTGCCGTCAAGGCCTTCATGCACATCGTAGGTGATTTTGCAGCCGTCATTGTTGCCGTCAATTACGGTACAAGCCGCAAATTCATCTTCGGTGGGATGCATCGTGAAGACATCACCGGGAGTGGCCGGAGGGGTGACAGCAGCAGGCGACAATGTGAGAGTGATGTCGCGCATGCGGAGTTTGTAGGCATCTTTTTTGGATGTGGCCAAAATTCCGAGCCAATATTTACCTCCGTCTGCAACAATGGCAGAACCTTCTATCGGTTCTTTCACGTAGGTCCATCCCAATCCGCTTGTGCCGTAATCCTCACGTGATGCAAGCTCGGTGGTCATGGCTGATGGGTCAGAGTCCTTGCCTATTGCTATTTTGAAATTATGTCCGTTGGAATAGGATGTGGACGCGAGCAGGCTCAAAGATATTTTTCCGCCGCCATCGGGCACCTCAAACGGTATGAAGACCCAGTCATTCAGGTCTTCTCCGTTGTAGTACGGATAAATTTCCAAATAGGAATATGCGTCCCAGGTGTTGTTCTCTATTGTCCAGGTGTAATTGTCATTATTGAGGTCGTTGACCACATAGTTATAGATTTTTTCCTGATATGCGGGAACATTGTCTAAAAGAATGACAGACTCCCCCTCGTCGTCGGCAAGAATATTCTTGTCGGTGATTGTTGCAGCTGCAGCCGGGCGCAGGGATGAGTTGCGGGCAGCCTTGGTGTTGTCAAGTACGGCGGCCGGAGATCCGGAAGAGCGAACGAACTCGAATGAGTCGGCGAGTATGCCGGTGGCAACAGCGCATGACACTGTTGCTCCGAGAACTATACTTGAAAGTATTTTTTTATTCATTGTTCTAAGAATTAATTGGTAAGAAGCAATGTCATGAGGCGGTGCCGTTCAGGGCACCGTCTCGTGACAGTTGCGTTGTTGTTTTATTTGACCATTACCTTTGACTTTGCGTTGCCTGCGCTTACTATGTAGGCACCCGGGGCGAGAGCAATGAAAGTACGGTCGGAGGCTACTTGAGAAGCCATGCATTTGCCGTCAATAGCGTAAACGGCTATGGGCTGTCCCGCAGCGCCGAGTATCTCTACGCCACCGGTCACGGTATTGATGCTGATAATAGATGCATCGGCACCAATTGAGCTTATGGCAGTGGTCTGTAGGATAAGCTCATCGGACTGGGGCATCTCTACGCCATTGCAAACCGGGGCAACGGTGTAGCGGTAAGATGTGTAGTCCTCAAGGTCGGTGTCAATGAATGCAGGTTCCTTAACAAGCTCGTTGTTGATGCGGATACCGTTACGATAAACATTGTATCCGTCAGGGGTGAATATCGGTGTGCCGAAGTACATTATGTCATCAATCATTATGCCCTCACCATTTTCACCGATATAGCGGATTGCGAAATGGCGTGTGCCCTCAGGCAGTGCAAAATGGTGCAGATTCCAAGATGCGCCTACCTTGATAGGCTCGGCACCTGTCATGCTGGTGAATGAAGCAGGCTCGGTGTCGGAGTCAGATACAAGTACCTCAATGGCATCAGTGCCATCTTTAAGCGAACGTGCATAGAATGAAATGAGTTGTGCACAACCGGGAAGTTCCGGAGATATAAGCCAGTCGTCATTGGCTGATGCAGTGGCTACCGGCCATGCGGCGAAGAATTTGCTGCCCGAAACAGGCTGCGCGTCAAGCGAGCTTTCAAAAGGCGTGGTGTCAAAGACTATGAATGCCTGCTGCTGATGGCAGTTCTCCCATTCAAAAGTGCCACCGGCACCGTCTGACATCAGATAGTTGTATCCGTTGTCTCCGTCATGCATGGTCCAGTTGCCGATATTGTCAATGGCATAGCTCTTGTGACATTCCACATTGTCCAATACGGATTCGGGGTAATCGCACTCATCAGGTATGCGCCATTGCAGCTCTATGCCGTTTTCTGTGACGGCACCGTTGAGCCTTGACACGCGATATGAGTTGGAGGCTTTTACCTCTAATTTTGTCATCAGAGAGTTGTTGGCCGGATTGGTGTCGGATGCATCGCAGTTGATGATATTGAACTTGAGGTCCAAAATCTTGCCTGCATCCTCGTCAGCGGGAGTGTAGGTGAATGAAACGGTTTGTTTGTCATCGGGTTGTATAGGAGATACACTCTTGGTGCCTATTGAGCGTGTACCGTATGTCATTTCTACCGCAAAACTTCCGGATGCAACCGCACCCTTGTTGGTAACATCGATGTTAAATGTCACAGGAATACCGGTGCGGCCTTCTACGGGAGCCACTATGCCGGTGAGAGCCACTTCTTTGCTGTTGGCAGTTCCTTTCACTGATACATTGTCAATATGGATTGTGTTTTCAGGTGTAACATATCCATAAAATGCTATAGATGCAGATTTGTAGGATGTGAAATCATCAAGAGGAATATTGATTTCTTTCCATCCGGCTTCGTCGGCGTGGGCGTTGTAGAGGGCACCCGGAATGAGGTGCTGTGCGCCGTCACCGATATCTACGCCTACTGCAAGCTGTACGCCACTCTCATATTCGGGTGACTGATACATGTAGAAAGTGACCGAGGGTGACTGTACAAGAGAGAGATCCAGCCGCGGGGAAAGAATTGTTCCCATGCCGAATGTCATATCGCGATCGGTTTCGCAGCTTGCAACGCCGGTTCCGTCGTAGGCATCGGTAAGAGGATCATAACCCTTGTATCGTATGTACCAAGTGGCTCCATGTCCGGTGCCACGATACCAGTTGCCGTTTTCCATGGTCTGGTTGGGCCATGATTCGGCATACGGAAGTCTTATTCCGTCGGCGAGCAGCAGGGAGTTGGAGGCGGTGGCATATCCTTCATCATCACCATTGATAGGAGCCACGTAGTAATAAACGTATTGCGGGCCCTCTCCGAGACCTTCACGCGGATTGCCATCAATAAAGTGGCACACATCAAGATCGCGGGCAATGATGCGGTATTCCACATTGCCGTCAGCATCGGGCACAGGCTTATACACGAGGTAGCGGATGTTGGTCACATCAACGGGTTTGCCTTCTTCGTCGGTATCGGCAACAGAGGCAGGCCATTCAAGATAGATCTGGCTGTCGTTGATAAGAGTGGCACGTACGCTCTCCACAGCTACCGGAGTGCCTTTGCGAGTGTCAATGGAAACCTCAGAGTCATATCCGTTGCCGACATCATTGGATACCCTCACAAGATATGTGTGGACTGCCGGAGTTACGCCGGAGTCTTTCCATGTTATTTTTTCTCCGGGGTTTTTTCCGGTCATGACGGCTGTTGCCTCAGAGCTTCCGTCTTTATAAATGCTGACAGTGAGCGGGCCATTGAGCGGTTGGCGGCCGGCATTGGTTGAGGGAAGATCAAATGTGAGGGTCACTTCAGTGTCGGAAGTTTTAGTAGCAGTCAAGTTGGCAACCTTGTCGGGAATATCGGCAGAGCAATAGCTCTCAACGACTATGTCGTCAATAGACAGATGCTCCATGGTTTCGGATATATGGTGGAATCCTATGAAGCTGTCACCTTTGCGCGGAGCAAAGTACACAGTTTCGGTTATGCCCGGTTTGTCGCTGAAGCTTGAAACAGTCTCTTTGTACAGAACCTCAAAGTCCATGTTTTCCACATTTGGCTTTGAGCCAACGACAACTCTGAATTTGCTTCCATAGCCGTAATAAGCATAATATTTGAATGTGAGCTTATACACGTATCCTTCCTCAAATTTGAGTGAGGGAGTTATGAGCCAGTCATCGGCAGGCTGGTCCCGTTTGCCGTAATAGAATGCACATGCATACTGCTCGTCATACAACCATTCGGGTGTGTCCCAATCACTGCCATTGCCATCGCCGTTGGCATCAATGCGTGTAAACACATTGATAGATGATGAAGTGTCGAAAGTTTCTTCAAACGGCAGTTCTCTTGGCGCACCGAAAGTAATGGAATTGGATCGTGAAGAGGGACCCGTTTCGTTTCCGGCATAAGGAGTGATCGTGTAGTAATATGTGTCCCAAGGGAATGTTGCTTTCTCGGTGAAAGAGTTGCCTTTGGCGGAGCGAGCCACAAGCACTCCGTCGGAGCGCTCTATGCGGTAGCGAAGCTTGCTTGTATCCACAATGCCTCCATGAGCATCGGCAGGGGTGGACCATGTCAGCACAGCTGAATCGGTGTCCTTGTCGTAGCTGAGAGTGAGGTCGGTCACTTTGTCGGGAACATAAGCGCCGACATAGAAAGAGGTAGATGCAGCGAAACCATCATGCCCGTTGGCATTCAGCTTGACGGACAGATTGTGAGTGCCATCGGAGAGGTTTTCCAAAGCTTTGGAAATTTTTTCTCCCGGAGCTGCGGTTCGTTCCTCAATAACTGTTCCGTCAAGAGTAATGGTCATGTTGACCTGAGCAGAAAGAGGCTTTTGGCTGAAAGTTACTTCCGGCACTGAGAAAGAGAGAGTTCCTTTAGTTCTGTCAGATACATTGGGAGTGAAAATAAGGTCAGTAATGTTGTCCGGAGCCAATGGATGAGCGTTGGCAATGGAGAGACTACTGAAGCGCTGTCCGCTGGGATAATTGAAAAGAACAGTGGACTCTGCGGTGGTAACATTAATTTCCAGCAAGCAATTCACGGAATTTCTATTCCAATTACGGTCTTCTTCGGAAGAGAAGCCGTAGCAAGACCAATACATTTTGCCTGTGCGGAAGTCGATGGTCGCACCGGTTTTAAGCTCGGAATCGGTTGAGGGATAAAACCCTGTGGATCCGATTTCGGTGCAATTGCCGTCCTTGCCGATTGTATAGAGCTTGCTGTCAAGGCCTATGCCATAAAGATTGCCGTTGACATCGCATGCGGCTATTCTAATGGCAGGGAGTTCCGCTACCACTATAAGACGGCCGGTTTCGGTGTCAACGCGGCACAGCTTAACCGATTCGGTGTTGGAATAAGCATGAGTTACAGCCCAAATTGTATCGGAAATAGGGTCGTAGGCAATGCCAGTAGGAATGTTGCGTGCGTTGACAGATTCTTCGCTCGTTGAATCGGAGTATTTGAAGTTAAAAGACTTGGAATCAACGATATTCCAAGTGGAGGCATCAATTACGCGATATGTGAGTGTGTAATTGGTCCAAGAGCCGTACACATCATAGCAATAAAATTTGCCATTTGCATAGGTGCCTCCACAGTTGGCCCAAGTATTGTCGGGGCCAGTGGGAGAAAGAGGTTTGAATCCACCTTCGCCAGTAGGGCTGAATCCATAGAAGCCATAGGCTGCCGTAGGATCAGAAGAATCAAGCCATTCCGAATTTGTTTCCATGAATCCGATCAGCTGCACGGAGGTTTCTGCCGAGGCGGAAACCATCAGTAGCCAACCAGTCAACATGGTAACAAGAAGTCTGATTGATTTCATGAGATAAATTGAATGATTAATGATTAGTTGTTTATAATTAGCAAGTTTATGACTGATTTTCTCAAAATGACATCTTTTGTACGAACTTAGAATCAAAAAGAATTACCTACAGATGTTATATTTTGCAAATGTATGTATTTTAAACTAAATAGAAAACAATTTGCTACAGAAAGGTGAAAAATAACTGCAGTTTAAAAACAAAACACGGAGTCCGCAGGCGGATTCCGTGTCAAAAATATGTAATAGAAACCGTATAAGGTTATTGATATGACTGTTGCGCGTGTTTACAGTTGTTTTGCCACAGCTGCACTGACTTTTTCGGCAATGGCTTGCATTTCTTCGGCCGGCAATGTCTTCTTGTGGTGAAAATCCATGTCGGCTTCGGTAGTAATGGGAATCAGGTGGATGTGAGCGTGAGGTACTTCCAATCCTATCACGGCCACGCCTATACGTTTGCAAGGCATAGCTTCTTTAAGCCCGGTAGCCACTCGTTTGGCAAAAAGGTGCATGGCCTGAAAATCATCGTCGTTGATGTCAAAGATGTAGCTGTTTTCTTCTTTTGGCACAACGAGAGTGTGTCCGGGAGCTACGGGGTTGATGTCAAGAAAAGCGAAAAACTTGTCGTTTTCAGCAATTTTGTAGCAGGGTATTTCCCCGGCAATGATACGTGAGAATATAGTGGCCATGATCAGAAAGAGATTTCTACGATTTCAAATTTCATCATACCGGCAGGAACTTTTATTTCCACAATTTCGCCTATTTTGTGTCCGAGCAGTCCTTGAGCAATAGGGGTGGATGTGCCTATTTTCTTTTCTTTAAGGTTTGCTTCGGAATCGGCTACAATGGTGTATTCCATAGTCATGCCGTTGGCAGTGTTGCGAATTTTTACTCTGTTGAGTATCTGAACCTCCTCGGTATTGAGGTTGCTTTCGTCAATTATGCGTGCGCTTGCCACAAGGTCCTTGAGCTGTGAAATTTTCATTTCCAGCATGCCTTGAGCTTCTTTTGCGGCATCGTATTCCGAGTTCTCGGAGAGGTCGCCTTTGTCGCGTGCCTCGGCAATAGCTCGGGAAATTTCGGGTCGTTTCACAGATTCGAGGTAGGCTATTTCTTCCATTTTTTTCTTATAACCTTCCTTAGTCATGTAAGTGATGGGCATAATAAAATCTATTTTAAGGTATTTTGTCAATATTGAAAAATTATGGAATCCCAAGCTTTGCCAGGGACTCCAACTCATCTCACGGAAGCAAAAGAACTTCCTTTATGTTCTGTGACAAAGGTAAGACTTTTTGTGCCAATGAGCAAATTATTTCAATTATTTATTTTTTTTGTGGACGGGGCATGCCAAGTGCGTGCGAGGCCGCCTTCGCTTGTTTCCTTGTAAATTGAAGGCAGGTCATGGCCCGTTTGTTTCATAACCTCCACAACGCGGTCAAACGACACTCGATGCTCGCCGTCGGTAAATGCCGAATAAAGGTTGGCATCAAGTGCGCGGGCGGCAGCATAGGCGTTGCGCTCAATGCAGGGTATCTGCACAAGGCCGCACACGGGGTCGCAAGTCATGCCGAGGTGATGCTCAAGTCCCATTTCGGCTGCATATTCCACTTGCGCCGGGCTTCCGCCAAAAAGCTGGTTTGCTGCACCGGCAGCCATGGCGCAAGCTACACCCACTTCGCCCTGACATCCTACTTCGGCACCTGCTATGGAGGCGTTCTGTTTCACGATATTGCCTATCAGTCCGGCGGTGGCGAGTGCCCGAAGTATTCTGGACTCGGAAAAATCGCGGCTTTTCTGGAGATGATAAAGTACGGCAGGAATCACTCCGCAAGAACCGCAGGTGGGTGCAGTGACAATCTCACCTCCGCTGGCATTTTCTTCGCTTACGGCCAAAGCGTAGGCAAATACGAGGCCGCGTGACTGGAGATTACTTCTGTAGCCGGAAGCGCGCACATGATAGGTAGTGGCACGGCGTGGCAGCTTAAGCGGTCCGGGGAGCACACCCTCATGGTCAAGACCACGCTCCACGGCGCGCTGCATGGTTTGCCACACTGTGGAGAGATAGTCCCATATCTCGGGGCCTTCACATATCTCCACATATTCCCATAAGGCGCGTCCGTTGTCGCTGCACCACTGGAGAATGTCGGTGAGGTGGTTCATGTCGTAAACATCAGGTCCACCCTGACGCTCTACACCTTCTTCGGCCAACTCGCCTCCGCCAATGCTGTACACAGTCCATTCATCAGTCTTATTGTTTTCGGAATCAAATGACCGGAATCGCATGCCGTTGGGGTGAAAGGGCAGGAACACTCCGGGCTGCCAGACGATTTCTACCGGGGCTATCGGCGACAGCGATTCTTCAATAGCCACATCGGTGAGGTGGCCTTTGCCTGTGGCAGCAAGCGACCCGTAGAGTGTGACTTCAAAGCGTGTAGCCTCAGGATGCCGTTGAGCAAAAGTGGTGGCGGCGTAGCGCGGGCCCATGGTGTGACTGGATGAGGGGCCTGTGCCAATGCGGTATAGTTCTTTTATTGATTTCATGGTGCTGATAAAAATAAATCAGCCCCGGGAAGGCCCGAGGCTGAGTATGGATTAGGGTTTTGTTGACGGGCTTATTTGAAGAAAGTGAGAATGTTGTTCTGAACTTTCTTGTTACCGAGAAGTACCTGCTGAATGTTGCGGCCAAGGGCGTAGCTGCCACGGCTGCGAGCATAGAGAGCTGCGCTTTCATCGTAGGAGTAGGGACGACCCTGTTTGTCAACATTGATGACCTGAAGCACAACTACACCGTTGGCACCCTGCATGGGGCCAACCATTTTGCCTTTGGGTGTTGCGGCAACGCGACCTGCCACTTCAGAACCGGCAAAGCCATTGTTGAAGGGGTTGATCTGACCGAATGTAACCTTGGCGCTGTCAACGGGCACTGCCATGAGAGCGGCGTAGCCGGTAAGGTCGTTGGCTTTGCCCTTGTACTGCTCAATGAGAGCCTTGGCTTTTTTGTCATTGCGAACCTTGGAGGTAAGCATGGTTTTAACCTGAGGATCACGTGCGGGGGTGTAGTCGTCGTAGATGTCGTTGAGTGCGGCTACCACAAAGCGACCGGTCTGCTCATCACCGAAGATGGGTGATACTTTGCCTTTCTTGGCGTCCATGGCCCAAGCAATGACGCTGCGGGTGTCTTCCATTCCGGTAATCATGGGAGTGGATGCGCTGACTGTGGCGGGGAATACCTGATAACCGGCTTTGGCTGCGTTGTCGGCGAAAGCCTGAGCGGTGGTGTTCTCGGTTATGAATTTGTTGAGTCCGGCCTCAAGAGTGTTGACGGTGGCGTTGGAAGGCTCAATAGTATAGTTGATTACAGCCATATCAACAACGGGCACGGCAGCACGGCGCTGTTTTACGCGGAAAATATAACCGCCATTGGCTGTAGCAGTGGTGTCGGGGTTGAAGAAGCGTCCAACAGGGGCGTTGAGCATTGTTTCCTTGTACTGTACAATCTGGGGATCAAGCATTGAAATCCATAAGCTGTCCTGTGCGCCCTGCACACCGGCAAACTTGTTGCCAATCTCGGGAATGGAGGTTCCGGCGTTGAGTGCGGCCATTACGGAATCCATTGTAGCCTTGTTGCCCTGAACGGCAATCATGTCCACGTTGATGGAGTCGGTTTCAAAAGAGCGGCCGAACATTTTGGCAAGGGTGAAATCGTTGCCCATGCGGTTGACGATTGCGGCAGATCCAACGGCTGCGCTATCGGCAAAAGCTTTGACGCGAGAGTCACGTATTTTGGATGTTGCAACACGCTGACGGTCGGCAACGAACTCGTTTTTGCCATCAAGAGCGGCAAGACCTTCGGTAGAGCTGAGGTCACCGAGAACCTTGTTAATGGCGTTCTGAGCGGCACCCATATCCTCGGCAGAAGGAACTATGTCAACGGCAATATAGCTGATGGTGCGGTTTTCTTCGGGTATAGCATACATCTGCTTGTTGGCGCTCCATTCTTTTTCCACATCGGCATCGGATACTTCAAACTGTTCGTCGGGAAGAGAAGAGTAGGGCTTGTTGACATAAGCGACCTGAGAGGTAGTGCCGTTTTCATCGTAGAGAGCTTTTGCGTCAAGCTCGTTGGCTACGAATGCGCCGGTGAAAAGGGTGTTGAATTTCTGCTGGAGAAGTCCTTCCTCGGTCTGATTCTCAAGGTTGACCCACATGGCTTTAAGCTGTTCGGCAGTTTCGGCGGGGACACCGTATTTGTCGGGGTTGTAAGCCATGTCGTGAAGCTGCTGAGCGGATTCGAGACCGTATTGCTGCTGGATCATGCGGTTGAGAGCTTCGGCACCAGTGCCAAACATAGCTTCTGTAAGCTCGCTGTTGGTGACGGTGAGGCCGAGTTTATTGATTTCGTCTTTGTAAAGGGTTTCAAAAACCATTTCGTTGAGTACCTGCTGCTGAAGAGCTGCCTGATCGATTTTGCGACCGGAGTTCTGCATTTGCTGATTGGCTTCCTCTACACGGCGCTGGAATTCCTGCACATCTATAGATTTGCCATCTACTTTAGCCACTGTGGTACCCGGGCCGAACAAGGTGCGACCGGAATTGAAGAAGTCACCGAGAATGAATGCCAGAAGGGCCACTCCGATGATTACGAGCAAAAGCACTGATTTGCTTCTGATTTTCTCTAATGTTGCCATTTAGTTAAATATGATTTTTTTGTTTTTTGTTTTTTCTCAATCTAAGGTTTGTGCGCTTATTGTCCTGAGCAATGGTAGCTTAAGGCAATAAGCGCACAAAGATACTATTTTTTCCTCACCATTCAAAATATTTTGACAGCGAGTGAGGGTTTCAAGGCAAATTTAGGGTGCTACAGGGTGTTGTGGAGACAAAATCAAGCAGATTATTTGATGTTGAAAAGGGATTTGAACAATGGTACAAGGTCGTTTTTCTCCCATGTGAATAGCTCCACTTCTATGTTGCGAGTACCTTCGTAGCGTGAATGGAAGGTTTTTGTGACCACTTGCGGGGTACGGCCCATGTGCCCGTAGGAGGCAGTTTCCTCATAGATGGGGTTGCGGAGCTTGAGGCGTTTTTCAATTGCCGCGGGCCGCATGTCAACATTTTCGGCAACAATGCGCGAGATTTCAGCATCGCTCATAGGCACTTTTGCGGTGCCCTCGGTGTTGACATAAAGACTTACCGGTTGAGCTACACCTATGGCGTATGCCACCTGAACGAGTGCGCGGTCGGCAACTCCTGCTTCCACCAAATTGCGTGCAATATGGCGTGCGGCATAAGCGGCAGAACGGTCAACTTTTGAAGGGTCCTTGCCGGAGAATGCGCCGCCGCCGTGAGCACCGCGACCGCCGTAGGTGTCAACAATGATTTTGCGGCCTGTAAGACCGGTGTCGCCGTGAGGGCCGCCGATTACGAATTTGCCGGTGGGGTTGACATAAAGTTTGTAATCGTCGTCAATAAGCTGTGCCACTTTTTGGGGGAGCTTGGCTTTGAGGCGCGGGATGAGGACTTCACGCACATCGTTGGTTATGATCCGCTGCATTTCAAGGTCGGCCTGCTCCTGAGTCATGTTGGCTCCGGGCAGGATGAACTCATCGTGCTGTGTAGATATAACGATTGTGTGCACGCGCACGGGGTATCCGTCGTTGGTGTATTCCACAGTCACCTGACTCTTGGAGTCGGGGCGGAGGTAGCTGCGCCGTTCCCCGTTATCGTCGATATATGTCATTTCGTTGGCATCACGGCGAATCTCGGCAAGCTCGCGCAATAGCTGATGACTCAGGTCAAGAGCTACGGGCATGAAGTTGTCGGTTTCGTTGCATGCGTATCCGAACATCATTCCCTGATCGCCTGCACCCTGTTCCTGAGCGTCGGCACGTTCAACGCCACGGTTTATGTCCTGACTTTGCTCGTGCAGGGCGGACAATACGCCGCAAGCCTCGGCATCGAATTTCAGGTCGCTGCGGTCGTAGCCAATGCGCTTGATGACACGGCGTGTGACATCCATAAGGTCAACATAGGATCGGCTTTTTACTTCGCCGGCCACTACTACTTGTCCTGTAGTGACAAGGGTTTCGCATGCCACTTTGGAAGAGGGGTCGTAAGCGAGAAATTCATCAAGTACGGCATCGGAAATCTGGTCTGCCACCTTGTCGGGATGGCCTTCGGAAACGGATTCGGATGTGAAGAGATAGTTGCTTGTTTGAGCCATAATTACAAGAATGTTAAAATTCAAGATATTTAATTAAGGCGGACAAAAAAATAAATGGCTTCCGCATCGTCATGCTAAAGCCACATCTATATATAGACTGTCATATCAAAAAATGACAGGAAGTGTGCGGTTTTAGCATTTTTTTTTGTAAGTGGTTGCAAGCAGCCAAATTTGTCCACTTTTTTTGATTGCGGCACAAAGGTAATGATAATATTTGTTATGGCCAAATAAGTTTTGAAGAAAAATAAAGTGTCAATAAGGTTGAATAAAATTAAATGTAGATTAAAAAGATATTGTATATTTGCAGGCTGTAACTAAAATCAAATACAGACTATGAAAAAGTTATTGGCAACAGTGCTTTTAATGGCATTTTGCTTTATTGTTAAAGTGGATGCGGCAGAGAGTATTCCTTATGCCTGCACATTTGAAGATGTCAGTGATTTAGACAGTTGGAGCACCTTTAACCGTGACGACGACGAGGAATGCTGGTCGTACGGCGAGGCTGCTATGGGAGGCTGGGGAGCGCAATCCAAGCCCAGCGCCAATTTCGCTGCAACTGACAACTGGCTGGTATCACCGGCTATTCATTTTGAAAACGGAGGCCGATATGAGCTTTCGTTTATGGCTTACACCGCTTATTATTGCGTGGAGAAAATGCAGGTAACCATGGGTACACAGCCTGATCCGGAGTCACAGACCACAATCTTGCAGGAGATTACTATTCCGCAAGTTACGGGTTACTACGGCTATAAGGTGTCAGTGCTGATGAGTGAGATACCGGAAGGGGATTATTACATCGGACTCCGTTATTATACCGAGGCCACGAATACAATGCTGGTGACGGTCAAGAATTTTTCTGTCAGCACCATTGTCAACGGCAATATTGCCGGTGTGGTGAAGTCGAGCGACGGCACTGTATTGAAGGACGCGAAAGTGACACTTGACGGAATTGTGTCAAAAGAAACGGTAAGTGACGCAAACGGCGCATACAGTTTCAGCGAGATACCTCAGGGTGATTACAATCTGTCGGCAGAACTTTTCGGATATAATAAGGTGACAAACCAGAGAGTGACCGTAACCCCTGAAAACACAACGACTGCGGACATAACCATGTATGCCATGACGCAGGCAGCTTTTTCGGGCTATGTAAAAGATATAAACGGCTCGCCTGTGGCAGGTGCGTCGGTAAGTCTTGACGGCTATGGAAAATACCGCACTTATACTGATGCTCAGGGTAAATACATGTTTGAAAAGGTGTATGTGGACGGATATTCCGCACAATACAAGGTGGATGTAAAGAAGAACAATTTTGAAAAAGTTACAGCCACAGCATATATTTACAGCTACGGAGAAAACAGCAAGGATTTCAGCTTGAAGTATCTGAATCTGGCGCCGTTTGGGGTGACAGCCGAAGCAACAGACAAAACTACAGCTCACGTGCAGTGGGATGCTCCGATAGATATGACAGAGCTGAAATATGACAATGATGATCCGTCATCGCCTATGGGATTCTCGGACGGTCATGAGGAGTCACATATTTTCGGTTCAATATTCAGAGAGCCAATGACAGTACACGAAGTGAAGTGGTACACTATAGAGATGGCCAACAGATGTCAGGATGTGAACATATTCATACTCGGGGTGGATGAGAACGGCGAGCCTACTGGCGAAGTTCTGTATTCAAAAGAGAATGTAATATCAACAGGCGGTGCGTGGTCGTCACATACTCTTGACAAACCTCTGTTCTGCCCCAACGGATTTATGTTGGCCTTAAGCGGTAACGGGTTCATGGCTCTGGGTAAAGACTCAAATCTTGAAATAGTGGGCGGCAAAACCCAGTTGTTCAGTAACTTCATTTCAGCACCTGATGCGTACAGATATTTTGAGGACCTGAACTGGACAGGCGCCTTGATGATACGTGCCGAGGGAGAGTCATATGAGCAGCCGGAATTCACACCCTCAATCAATTATGATGTGTTCAGATTCGAGGAACAGGATATGGCCGATGCCACGAAATGGCAGAAGATTGCCGAAGGCGTGACCGGGAAAGAGTATGACGACACCGGTTTCGGCGAATTGTCACGCGGGAATTATTATTATGCCGTGGAGGCTGTGTATCCCGTTGGCAACATGACGTCAGAAGCTGCAATTTCAAATGTGGTGTTCAGCCAGCAAAGCACATCAGCTGTGATCCGCGTAACCACCAATTCTGTGGCACAGGATGCCGTAGGCGCGGTAGTGAAGCTTGAAAGCCCTGACGGAAACACGTATAGCGTGGCAGTGGACGAAGAGAACAAGGCCGTATTTGACAAGATATGGAAGTCGGAATATGTGCTGAGTGTAAAGCAACCGGGATTCAGCTATGAGCCTCAAACCGTGGACTTTACTGAGAACGACAACTATGAAAAGGATATTGAGCTTGTACAGATTCTGGCACCGGTAATCAATATTGATATTGCTGATACTGAAAACAGTTCGGAGAAACTGCTTATGTGGAATCTGTTTGCCGATATAGAGGATGGATTTGAGGATGAGGAAGCTTATGCAGACTTTGAAATCAATCCTACCGGTAAGATAGGATGGAAATGCGTGGATAATGACGGTTTCTCCACCTATTCTTTCAATGCCACTACTTTCCCCGGAATGGGCAGCCCGATGGGCGCAATTATAATGAACGGACATACTACAGAACCGAGCCTTTCCGTAAATACAGCTCATAGCGGAATGCGTGAACTGGCATTTATAGCATCACGTTCTTCTTTGATGGGCGGCTCCGATGATGACGGTGACGGTGAGGCAACAGCGCGTCTGAGCGATGATTACCTGATTTCACCGGAATTGTCATACCATAAGGATTTCAAATTCGGATTCTATGCCCGTACTTACCAGAGCCAGGAAGACAGACTGGAAAGCTTCAGAGTAGGATATTCAACAACTGATTCGGAACTCGGCAGCTTTGAATATGTGACAGACGGTTATATAAGCGTGCCTGAAGGTATATACATGCATTATGAGTATGATATACCCAAAGAAGCGAAGTATGTGGTGCTCAACAGCCACTCGGATGATGTGTTCATGCTTCTGGTAGATGACATAACCATCAAGAGCGGTATCAAACACTCGGGTGAGCTCCAATCATACGGTGACTTTGCCGGATACAATGTTTATATTGACGGCGTACTCGTAAGCACTCAGGATGACACCAACTATTTGCTTGATACATCGGAATTTGAACTTGGTGATCATACCGCAAGCGTAACCAAGGTGTATAAGTCCGGCGAGTCTGAGGCACTTTCAGTGCCATTCACCGTGAGCACCAGCGCAATCAATGGAGCACATGTGGATGACCTGCATATTTACGTGGCCGACAACAAGCTGCATGTCAATGGCGAATACAAGGGCGCAGCAATTTACAATATTGCCGGCATGCAAATGAAAGCATGGGAAGAGCTAATAGAGACAATGGATCTTTCTTCAATGGCTAAGGGTGTGTATATAATTAAGCTGACTACTGTTTTAGGGAAACCGATAGTAGCCAAGATCGTGATAAAATAAGACACCAACTATGGTAAGGATGCCCCCGGGTCAATCACATGATCCGGGGGCATTTATGTTGCTCTATGTGAGCTGATGTCAGAACTGTACGTTGAATTTTGGCAGTATGTCAACGGGGTTGTAGGCAAGCTTTGCGCGCCGTAATCCTTCGTCACCGGAAGCATCCTCGCGGTTTATGAACCGCAATGCGGGATTGTTGCGGAGCATGAGGGCAGCGAAGTTGCGGCAAATGGTTTCCCCGGAGCCTGTGACGGAATGGTCCATTTTTTCAATATGGACATATAATGTGTCGTCAATTATTTCTCCAAGAGTGAATGCCACCACCCCTTGCTCGGGCGTGGAAAGCATGGCACCGTAGAAGCCGAATTGCGACAGGTGGTGGAGCATGTCAATGGTTTCGCGCCGGTCAAACCAAGCGGTTTCGGATTTGCCCTGTGGTAAAGGCTGATGGTTGTAGAACTCTAAAATCAAGGGAATGCTCTCGGAGGTGAGAGGCGCGAACACGGCATCAGGATGGTCGGCCATGAATCGGTTGACATGGTTGCGCTTTTTCATCAGCTTTTTGCCGGCGAAAGTTGCCAAGGCATTGGCATCATAAAGATAGTCGGCCCAATCGGTCAGTTCGGACACATTGGTTGCTCCAAGCTGCAGCAAGGGGTCAACCATGCTTTGTGGCACGGCAGAGAATGTCAGAGGAATGTTGTGTGTGTGGCAATACTCGCGGAGTATGCTTACCGAATCAGAAAGCGGGAGCTCTCCGACAGGGATAGAGAATGCCGGGATGGCGGTGTTGTCCTCCGTGACACCGAGAATGAAGAGAGTGTTGCGATGCACAGCGGCGGAGTAGTGAAAGTAGTCAGCCCAAAGGAAAATGCCTCCGACGGTCATGTCGCAAGTGCGCGAAGGATTGTGCACAAGAAATTGTTTTACCCAATGTATGTCGTCAACGGAGAGGGGCTTGAACTGCAGATGTGCGGAGGCATCCATAAATGTTATTTTTGGGAGAAATAGGCTTGAAGTACATCGCGTGCCGCGATAAAGGAGCTGAGTTTGTTGGAGAGTACAAGCTGCTCTTTTTCAGCAAGCATCGCGGCTATGTCGGGGTTGTGGTAGAAATGGTTGCGCAGTTGCTCATCAATGGTTTCAAGCATCCAGTAACGGGCCTGCTGCCGGCGTTTGATGTCAAAATAGCCGTTGGCAGTGACGAAGTCAAAATAGCGGTCAACCATATCCCAAACTTCGGGTATGCCGAGTTCAAAGTAGCCGGAGTAGGTTAGAACTTCGGGTTTCCAGCCGGAGGCGGTGGGTGGAAAGAGTTGCAACGCGCTGCGGAACTGAGCCTGAGCCAATTGTGCGGGTTTGATGTTTTCGCCGTCGGCTTTGTTGATGACTATGCCGTCGGCCATTTCCATGATGCCGCGTTTGATGCCCTGCAATTCATCGCCGGTGCCGGCAAGCTGAATCAGCAGAAAGAAATCGACCATGGAATGTACGGCAGTTTCGCTTTGACCCACTCCCACGGTTTCAACAAAAATATTGTTGAAGCCGGCGGCTTCGCAAAGCACGATGGTTTCGCGTGTTTTGCGTGCGACACCACCGAGAGAACCGGCTGACGGGCTGGGGCGTATGAATGCATTGGGGTGAACGGCGAGCTTTTCCATGCGGGTTTTGTCGCCAAGGATGCTGCCTTTGGTGCGTTCGCTTGACGGGTCAATGGCGAGCACGGCGAGTTTGCCGCCGTCCTTGAGCACATGAAGGCCAAAAACATCAATGGAAGTGCTTTTTCCGGCCCCGGGGACACCCGTTATGCCTATTCGCCGAGAGTTGCCGGAATACGGGAGACATTTTTCAATTACTTCCTGAGCCACGGCCTGATGTGAAGGCGAGAGACTTTCCACAAGAGTGACAGCGCGAGACAGCATTGTGACATCGCCCTTGAGAATACCCTCAACGAGCTCGGATGAAGACGGGAGAGGTTTGCGTTTGCGCCGCTGCATATATGGGTTGACGGAAGGCGGTTGACTTACGCCGGAATTGACAGCAAGGCCAGAATATTCGTGGCTGTTTTCAATATGTTTCATGGGTGCAGGTTGATGAGGGGTTAGAGTTCGCCTGTAACACGTATGATTTCAGTGGGACGCGCAGGAGAGTTGGTGATTATGGTGATGCGGGAATTGAGCATGGACCGTCCTGACAAGGCATCTTTATGGATGTAAATGTCGAGAGTGGCTTTTTTGCCAGGCTTAATCGGTTTCATGGGGTAGGGAGAGAACGAAATAGCACGGTCGGGGGTGGAGATGCTGCGTATCAAGAGAGGGGATTTGCCGGTGTTGGTGAATGTGACGGAGCGTTTTATTACCTCCGGGAGTGTGCTGATTTGAGCCAGATCAATGAGGTCGGCGCTGAGTTTCAGTGCCGGGGCTTTGGTCAGTTGCTGCGGGGTGAGAGCGGAGAAATCCTCCTCAATAATCATTACGGTTGTGAGGGGTACGGTTGTCGCGGCGTTGCTGTCAGGGCGGAGCAACAGCGTGTCGGTGGTAAGGCCCCATGCTTGGGTCTGGTCAGGATAGGCCGTGACGGATATTATACCTTGGTCGCCGGCCGGAATAACGGCAGGCTCAATGATTGCGTGCAGATGTTTGGGAGAAGAGATGATAGAAGGAGTGATGGGAGAGGAAGAGGCATTGTATATTTTAAGAGTCTGCGCACCCGAATGGCCTTTGAGAAGCTTGCCGAACGGCAAGATAGAGTTGCTTAGGCGTGCCGGTGCCGCATCAACGGGAAACCGAGAGGCGAGAGTGTTGGATGCGCCAATAACAGTGCCTTTGATGTGGAAAGTGGTTTTGACCCCATCGTCGGTAGTGGCATAAATGGCTTTGGAAAATTTACCGGGACGGCCTGAAGGGTTATAGCCAACTTTGATTTTGATGGTGTCGCCGGGCTCTACGGGATTATGGCTGTAGATGGGTGTGGTACACCCACAATTGGCTCGGACATCAATCAGTGAAGCGGGCTGAGACCCGGTGTTGACACCCATGAAAGTGCATGTGACGATGCCCATGTCTTCATGAAACGAGCCGAAATCATGGTCGGGCTGCAACCATACGACTTGTGCGACCAGCGGAAGTGCGGCAAGAATGAATGCGGAAGTTAGGAGTCGGCGCATGAGGCAATCAGATTATGGCAGCGGTGAAATAAATTTTGCTGACACGCGGATGTGTGTTGGCCTTGATTTTTATTTCGCGGTTCACTTCTTGTCCGGCACGGCCTGAGGGGTTGAAATGTATTTTTATGACAGCAGATTTGCCTGGGGCAAGAGGCTCTTTGGGGTAGGACGGTTTGGTGCATCCGCATCCGCCATTGCCCACATAGTCAATTACCAATGGCACTGAGCCAGTGTTGGTGTAGCGATATTCGGCTGTGACGGTACCGCCATCGGCCTTGATGGTTCCGAAATCGTGACGTATGGAGTCAAATTTTATCTGGGCTTTATCGGCAGCAACTGCCAATACGGGAAGCATTAGAATGAAGCAAAGAGCAAGAATCTTTTTCATGATGAATGATTTTTTTCTGTGTTTCAAAATTACAAATGTTGATGCAATAATAACGCAAAAATATGCTAAATGTTTTGGTCAGTGTCGCTCACGGGGTTTGCCACTCCGATGCCGAAAAGGGCGTAATCGTACCATACCGGGTCGTCAGGGCGGCGGGTGCGCAGTATTTCCGTGAGTTCAATGGCGGTGCGTTTGTCGTTGGCTTTGCGTGTTATAAGCTCAAGAGAACGGGCTGTATTGCCGACATGAACATCCAGAGGGATGAAAAGCTGAGAAGGATTGAGCACATTCCACACCCCGAGATCCACGATGCCGTCGTTGCGCACAAGCCATCTTAGAGCCATGTTGACACGCTTGAGAGCCGTGGTCTTGAGGTTGAGAGGAAGGCAGCGGGAATCGGATGTGCCGTGGTTGGCCTCGCAGAGTTCGGCATTGAGTTGCTCTACGAGATGCCATGCCGGGAGATCAGTATGCTGTATGCCTTTGGCTGCGGCAAAGTCGTTAAGGGAGGAGTATTTGCGGTAAATGGAGTGCAGCCCCCGCAGAAAATGCCTCAGGTTGCGAGCAAAAAAAGTGCGGTGGATGTTAATGTCGGGAATATCCTCGTAGGCACCATCCATGACAAAGTTGTAGGGCTGATTGTCCATGAGAGCAAGCATCTTGTCGGCGTTTCGGCAAATCATCTTGCGGTTGCCCCATGCTATAGTGGCAGCGAGTAGGGATGCGATTTCAATGTCCTGAATGGATGAGAACCGTCGGGGGAACTGTACGGGGTCGTTGGCGATGAAAGCCGGAGAGTTGATACGTGAGGCTTCTTCGTCAAGGAGGAGCCATATATCGGAAGGGATGTGGTGAGTCATGTTTAATGGGTATAAAATCAATGCACCGACCTGGAGGTCAGTGCATCAGAGAGAAGATTGTAGCCCATAGGAGAATCGAACTCCTCTTTCAAGAATGAAAATCTTGCGTCCTAGCCGATAGACGAATGGGCCATCCTAACAAGAAAAGCTCCTCAACAAAACAAGAGGTATTAGCCGAGCTTGTTGATGTGAAGAGCGAGCTTGCTCTTAAGGTTGGAAGCTTTGTTCTTGGATATTGTTTTCTTAGCAGCCAGACGGTCAAGCATAGCTGTAACTTTCACGAGAGCTTCAGCGGCCTGAGCCTTGTCGGTAAGTTTGCGAAGGTTGCGCACAGCATTGCGAGCAGTCTTGGCATAGTAACGATTGCGAAGACGGCGAGATTCGGTTTGACGGATTCTTTTAAGCGATGATTTATGGTTTGCCATTGCTTTTTGTTAGTCTATTTATTTGTATTGTTAATTGTAGCCCATAGGAGAATCGAACTCCTCTTTCAAGAATGAAAATCTTGCGTCCTAGCCGATAGACGAATGGGCCAATTGCTAAAGCGAGTGCAAATATAGGCACTTTTTTTTAATCGCACAAATTTTTTTGAAAAATCGCGAAAAAAAGTGACCTTTGTATCATGCTTGTACCTATGGAAATAATTGCGTTGAGAACCACGCGCTACTCGGACAATTCCGCAATACTCGGGGCTTATTCGCGAGAGGGCGGCCGTATGTCGTTTGTGATTCCGGCCGGGAACGGAAGGGAGGCAACCCGCCGGCGGGCATTGCTAATGCCGTTAGGGCTGGTGGAGTGTGTGGCGGATATGCGCCCCGGACGCACCATTCATGGCATGCGCGACCCAAGAGCGATTGTTCCGCTAAGCAGTGTGCGTACCAATCCGCTTAAGAATGCAATGGCATCGTTTCTTGCCGAGTTTCTCGGCCTTGTGCTGAGAGAGGGTCAGGCAGATGAGGGGTTGTGGGGTTATGTGCGCGGCGCGATAGAGGCTCTGGAGGCATTGCCCGGCAACAGGATTGCGAATTTTCATATATGCTTTTTGCTCCGACTTTGCCGGTTCATAGGGATAGAGCCGGACTGGGAGAGCTGGGAAAAGGGGAAGGTATTTGACATGCTTGACGCAGTGTTTCGCTATTCAGCGCCGATGCACAGGCACTACCTGACACCCGGCGACAGTGAGGCGGGGTACATGATGAGCAGAATGACATTTGCCAATATGCACAGGTTCAAGCTGAATCGGAATCAGCGTCATCAGATACTGGGAGAGGTGATGCGATACTATTCGCTGCACTATGCCGGAATGGGAGGATTAAAAAGCCTTGATGTGCTGGCGAGTCTGTTCTAATATATAATGTGCAACAGAATTGTCCGTGTTGGGACCAATGACAACATCAGCCTGTTGCCGTACCTCCGGCAGGGCATTTGCCACAGCCACGGCAGTGTCGGCTGCGTGCATCATGGGAAGGTCGTTGAGATTATCGCCGAATACGGTTACTTTTTCAGCTCCAAGCATGTTTTTGAGCTGAGTGACAGCTGATGCTTTAGACACACCGGGTGCGAATATCTCTATAAAGAAATTGTTGGTGGTGTAGGTGTCGGGATATGCGCTGACGGCGCATCCCATGGCCCGCAGTTCAGAGGCGGCAGCAGTGATGGTGCTCTGAGACCCGATAGCGAACATAAGCATGGTGCGACTGTCGGGGGTGACAGGACGGTCAGTGACATGAATTTGCTTGAAGGGGCTTCCGGTGCGGGCATTGATGAACTCCTGCTCCATGGGGGTGGGAAAGCCACAAAAGTAAGTGTGAAGAGTGGTGCTGTCGTTGCCGAGCATATATATAAAAGGGCGAATGCCGTGGTCCAAACAGCAGCGCCACGCGGAAACGGCAAGCCGGTGCGGAAAGAAATGTGTGTTAAGGTATTGATGTGATTTGCGGTCCCACAGAGCGGCATCGGTGAGCACTATGGCCGGCAGATTGGTGAGGGTGTGAGACAGCAGCGGCTCAACGGTGGCCGGTGTGCGGGCCGTGGCTACAGTAATGGGAACACCCCGGGATGAGAGTTGCGAAATGATGCGGGCGGATTCGTCACTCACCACTCCTTGCGGAGTGAGAAAAGTGCCGTCAAGATCGGTAATGAACAATTGCTTCATTTGTCGTGGGTGGAAGTGGTGCTGAGCGGAAATTCCACGCGGAAAGTCGTGCCACGGCCCGGTTCGGAGTCTTTGACAAATATCTTGCCACGGTGATACTGCTCAACGATACGTTTGGCAAGAGTCAGTCCAAGCCCCCAACCGCGTTTTTTGGTGGTAAAACCGGGATTGAATACGGTTTTGAAATGCTTGCGGCTCATGCCTTTGCCGGTGTCGCTGATTTCAGCAACAGCCATCTGTTTGTCAATGAGTGTTATGATGTGGATTTCGCCGGAGCCTTCCATGGCATCCACAGCGTTTTTGATGAGGTTTTCCATAACCCATTCAACCAAAGGCGCGGACACATTGACCGGCAACGGCTGTGGACAAGGGGATACCCAGAGCTTAACCCGGCTTGAGATGCGGCTTGTCATGTAGTCAACGGAGCGTTGGATGAGCGAGTTAAGGTCGTCCGGCTCCATGGCAGGCCGGGAACCGATTTTGGAGAATCGTGACGCAATGGTGCTGAGCCGCTTGACATCCTTGTCCATTTCGTGGACCACCTCGGGGTCCACCCCCATGCCTTCAAGAAGCTCCATCCAAGCCATGAGAGATGATATGGGTGTACCGAGCTGGTGGGCAGTTTCCTTGGAAAGACCGACCCAAACTTTGTTTTGCTCAGCTTTTTTGAGAGATGTGACAGCGAAGTACACCACCATAATGAAAGCTATCATCACGAGCAGCTGAATGTAAGGGTACAGGCTGAGACTTTTCAGCAGATTGGAATCCTCATAATAAAGATGCTGAGTGTTGCCCGGCTCAATGACTATGTGGATGACATTGGGTGTGCCCCGCAGCTGATTGAGTTTGTCGTAAAGAAACTCGGCGTTGATTTCGCTTATGTACAGCGGGCGCATAGAGTCCACCGGCTCCGGCAGGCGGAAATTGCGGTGCATTATGATGTTGTCGGCATCATCGGTGAGAAGAACGGGGATGTTGGTGTTGCCTTCGATTATGCCGAGGAGAAAATCGATGTGAGAGCCGTCAATGTCGGAATAACCGATGGTGGCTATTTCTTTGGTGGCATCGGCCCAAATCTGCATTCTGGCACGTTCCTGAGTGGCAAGATCCTTGACAAGAGAGTTGGAATAGTACAGAAACACACTGACCACTGCCAAGGCAATGAGCAGAAAAATCAAGGTGCCGTAACGTCGTATGTCGTAGATGTTCACACGCTAATAACGATAATGCGTTGCCAAAAATTGTGTATATTTGCACTTCAATGAAATATGCTATCAATAAATATGCAGGTGAAATGAGACCGATTGTAATGAGCGTGATGCTTATGCTTGCGAGCGTGAGCGCATACGGGCAGGTAGTGTTTGATGAATGTTTTTCGGATTCCACACTGCGGTTGGATTATGTGTTTGGTGCTGATGCCGAGAGGGTATCGGTGCAGCTTGACAAGCAGGTGAAGATGCCGGGCTGGGCAGGCCGCAGAAATTATCTGACAGAGGTGCCGTATGCCACGACTGGTATGATAAGCGTGATAGATGCTGCCTCGGGAGACACGATATATAGGAATTCATTTTCATCGCTATTTAAGGAATGGCTTGAAACTGAAGAACGAAATGAGCGTGCGAGAGCGTTCCAGAACAGTTTTCTTGTGCCGCTGCCCAAAGCCGAGGCTGTGGTGAGTGTGGAGCTTACGGATGCGCGTTTTCGCCCCATAGCAAGGATGGAGCACCGGTATAAGCCCGGGGATGTGCTTGTGGAGAAACGCGGCGGCAAGAATGTGGAGCACCGGTATCTTCATAAAGGGGGCGATGTGGCCCATGCCATAGATGTTGCTATTCTGCCGGAAGGATATACCGAGGCTGAAAAGGACAGTTTTTATGTGCATGCCCAGACGGCAGCGGATGAAATACTGCGCTATGAGCCATTTAACAAGCATCCTGAAAAATGGAATTTTGTGGCGGTGTGGGTGCCGTCGGAGGATTCGGGTGTGAGCGTGCCCCGAATAGGAGAATGGAAAAACACGCCTTTTTCATCACATTTCTCAACATTCTATTCCGACAGGTATCTGACAACCGACCGGCTGCAGGATGTGCATGACGCATTGGCGTCAGTGCCTTATGAACATATAATAATTCTTGCCAACACCGAGGAGTATGGCGGGGGTGGGATATACAACAGTTATATGTTGACATCATCGCGCCATTCCACATTCAAGCCGGTGTGCGTGCATGAGTTCGGCCACAGTTTCGGCGGGTTGGGCGACGAGTATTTTTACGAAGGGGATGTGATGGAAGACGCTTATCCGCATGATGTGGAGCCATGGGAGCCGAATATAACCACACTGGTGGATTTTGACAGCAAATGGAAGAAACTATTGCCGGAAGGCACCCCGGTGCCAACACCAAAAGAGGATGCGGACAAATATGCCATAGGCGTGTTTGAAGGGGGAGGGTACAGTGCCAAAGGGGTGTACCGTCCTGCCGATGAATGCCGTATGCGCAACAATACCTATCCGAAATTCTGTGCGGCATGCAGTGCCGCGCTTGAGCGTCTGATAGAGTTCTATACCCGTTAAAGGGCTATTTGTCGAGGTCGGCTATTATGGCTTTTAATTCCTGATCGGTGGCCACGAGCCTGCTGCGACATTCGCGCAGAAGTTCGGTGGCTCTGCGGGTGTAGGCTGTCAGTGAGTCGATGCTGCATCCGTCGCCCTGCATGGAACGGAGAATGGATTCAAGTTCGGTTACTGCCTGAGTGTAGCTAAGATCTTTGACGGGAGTAAACTCTGGAGTATTGGACATAATGTTAGATAGTTACGGATTTGATGGATCCATCGGCAAAGATGGTTTGTATTTCGGTTCCGACATTCAAAGAAGCTACGGATGTGGCGGCTTTGCCGTTGACACGAGTTATGGTGTAACCGCGCTTTAGTGTGGCTACCGGTGACAAAGCATTCAGGAGAGTCTGACGAGAATTGAGACGCTCGTCCTCGCGAGCCAGCCTTGTGTCAATGATGCCGGGCAGGGATGCCTGGGTGATGTCAAGCCGTTCCAGTGCGGGGGTGATGCGCCGTGCACCGGTCTCGGCCAAAGCCATTGTGCAGCGTTGCAGTTGTGAGGCCGCTCTCTGAACAGCCGTTTCCGGGGCTACAGCGAGGAGACTTTCAGCATATGCGAGTCTCTTGTCGGCACCTGATATTATGTCGGTGGCGGCGCGAGCAATGTCATCGGCCAAAGAGCGCAGATGGTCAAGAGCCTCATCGCCACGGGCAATGAGCCATTCAGCAGCCGCAGTAGGGGTCTTTACTCTCATATTGGCCACGTAGTCAAGTACTGTGACATCGCGTTCGTGGCCAATTCCGACTATGACCGGCAGTGGAAACTGAGCGACATTGAGAGCAAGCTCGTAATTGTCAAAAGCCGCGAGGTCGCTTGTGGCACCGCCGCCGCGAATTATAACGACGCAGTCCCATTGGTCCATGTCGGCCGCAATGCTGTCAAGGGCAGCAATGACAGTGGGAGCCGTGCGGTCGCCCTGCAGAACGGCTTCAAACAGGCGCGTGCGGAACCTGAGATGAGAGGAATTGTGAGTGAGCTGATGCATAAAGTCGCCATATCCGGCAGCCCCTTTAGCTGAGATTATGGCTATTCGCCAAGGTACCTGCGGCCATTGGGTGGTGCGATTGAGGTCCAGAACGCCCTCGTTTTTGAGGCGCTCAAGAATTTCACGGCGTCTGCGCTCAGCCTCGCCCAAAGTGAAAGAGGCATCAATGGCCGATATGACAAAAGAGAGTCCGTAGGCGGCATGATTGCTCAGAGTGCCGCGCACAAGAAGTTTCATGCCGGCTGAAAGCCGCTGTCCGGTGGCGGAGAAGAAATCGGCGTGCAGCCGAGCAAAAGTGCCGGCCCAAATGATGCCTCTCAAGCGCGCCACGGTCTGCCCGGTGTCGGCATTCTTCTCTATAAGCTCCATGTAGCAGTGGCCTCCGCTCTGGCGCACATCGCTAAGCTCTGCAACCACCCACACATCGCGCAGCGCCGGTACGTTGAGCTGCCGGGTGATAATGGCGCACAGCCCGGAGAGGGAAAGATGGGAGGTCATTGTCTGGCAAATTTTTTGCCGTTCCACTTATAGAGTATTTCTTTTTTCAGATATGGCTCAACGATGGAATATACATCCTCGCTAAGAAACGAACGTGTATTGTTGGTGAGCGTGAGAGTGAGAGTGGCCGGATTATAGCTGTAGCTGATGAGCAAAAACGGCACCATGGACTCAACAGTGGCGAGCGAACTGCCATCAGTGACCCAGTCCCTGAGGGTGGGTTTGGAGAATACGGATGATGTGAGATCGCGCGCAAAGTCAGACGAATATACGGTCATTTTGCTGTCGGGTGCAGGAGTGGCTATAGTGGTAATTACCGCAACGAGGGTGTCGTTTGCAGCCGGAATCACTGCCATGTGGCAAGTGGAGGCATCGGTCATCTGCACGGCTATCTGCTCGGGAGATACCGCCGTTACGGCAGAAGAGCCATTGAGTTTGTTGGAGGTTTTGGTTGTCAGGCCGCCATTGAAGTAATCGAGCATGTCAAGGCGCGCATTGCGGTCCAACAGGGGAAGCACTGAGCGTGGAGCCTCAACAAAAGCCTGAGAAGCGGTGAGCTGCGCAAAAGCGGAGCCATAACCTATTAATCCGGCGATGACTGCGGTGAGTATGGATTTGTTCATAGCAGATATATTTACGGGCAAAGTTAAAATAAAAATCAAGGTTTGACAAATGCATTTCAGGGTTTCAACCAATAATATGGATATATTGTTGTATCTTTGTGTATATTCGCAATTTTGTGAAACAAACCAAAACAAGATATATGAAAACATTTGAAGAACTTGGTGTGCGCCCTGACCTGCGAAAAGCGATAGAGGAGATGGGTTTTGAAGCACCAATGCCTGTTCAGGAACAGGTGATACCTCACTTGCTTGAGGGTGATGATGATGTGGTGGCTCTGGCGCAGACCGGTACCGGCAAGACGGCAGCATTCGGGTTGCCGCTGTTGCAGAGAATAGATCCGGAAAAGAATGTTCCGCAAGCACTTATTTTATCTCCGACACGTGAGCTGTGTCTGCAGATAGGGAGCGACCTTGCTGATTTTTCAAAATATATGCCTGATGTAACGGTGCTTCCGGTATATGGCGGGTCGAGCATAGAGAGCCAGATAAGAGCGTTAAAAAAAGGAGTGCAGATAATTGTTGCCACGCCCGGCAGACTGATAGACCTCATAAAGCGAGGGGTGGTGAATCTTGACGATGTGCATACCGTGGTGCTTGATGAGGCGGACGAGATGCTGAACATGGGTTTCCTTGATTCGATAAACGAGATTCTCAGTCATGTGCCCAAGGACAGGAAGACATTGATGTTTTCTGCCACGATGCCTAATGAGATAGCCAAGATAGCCAAAACATACATGCATAATCCGGTGGAGATAGTTATCGGCAACCGAAACGAGGGAGCCGAGAATGTGAAGCATGTGTATTATATGGTGAATGCCCGTGACAAATATCTGGCACTTAAGAGAATAGCGGATGACACGCCCAATATTTACGCCATAATATTCTGCCGCACGCGCCGTGACACGCAGGAGATAGCAGACAAGCTGATAGCCGACGGGTATAACGCGGACGCATTGCATGGAGATTTGTCGCAGCAGCAGCGCGATATTGTGATGAAGAAATTCCGTGACCGTGTGATAAGAATGCTTGTGGCCACAGATGTGGCAGCGAGAGGCCTTGATGTGGATGACCTGACGCATGTGATAAATTACGGATTGCCTGATGACACGGCGGTATATACGCACCGTTCGGGCCGTACCGGCAGGGCCGGAAAGACCGGTGTGTCAATAGCCATAATCCATTCACGTGAAAAAGGCAAGCTACGCGAAATAGAGAAGAAGATAGGCAAGAAGTTTGAGCGCAAAGAGGTGCCCACACCGGAGCATATTATTGAGAAGCAGCTGTATAACCTCGCTGACCGCTTGGAGAAAGTGGAGGTGGATGAGGCTGAGATAGGGAAATATCTGCCCGGAGTAAGCCGCAAGCTCAGCTGGCTGAGTGAGGAAGATTTGCTGAAACGCGTGCTGTCTCTGGAATTCAACCGATTGCTGGAGTATTACAAGGATGCCCCCAAGCTTGACCTGATTGATGAAAAACCGCGCAAGGAGAAGCCGGAACGCGCTCCGCGAAGCGAAAAGGAGAAAGACCGCCGCACTGCCGAGAAAGGTATGGAGCGCGTGTATATAAATTTCGGTAAGAATGACGGGTTCTATGCCGGCAATCTGATTGACATGCTCAACCACACCGTTCCTGGCAAGCGAGTGGATGTGGGGCGTATAGACCTTATGCCCGGGTATTCATTGTTTGATGTGCCTAAAGGCGAGGCACGCCGCGTGGTGGAAGGGCTGCGCGGGTCGGAATGGATGGGCCGTAAGGCTTACAGCGAGATTGCAGATGCGCATAAGGATTATGCCCGAGCAAGCTCACGCAAAAAGAAGGGCTCAAAGAGTGATGCGCCTGAGGATTTTGCCGATGGCGGTGAAACGACTTATGAATATTTTCTTAAGAAATCACGCTCATCATCCAAAGGTAAACGCCGCAAGTGATACCGCTCATACAGATACAAAGAGGGCCGCGCTTGAGCGCGGCCCTCTTTGTATACATGGGGTTTGTTATCAGAGTTTGATGAACTTGAGGGTGTAAACCTTGTTGTCCAAAGTGGCTTTGGCGATGTAAACGCCCTTGACAAGAGTGGTGGCATCAAGCGTAGAGCCGTTGGCGCGAGCAATGGTGCGTCCGCTCATGTCGGTGACTTCTATCAGAGCGTCTCCGCTGATTGTGATGATGCCATCGGTGATCTGGAGCGGAGAATCCTTGTCGGCACCAATGGTGGCTATGCCTGAGAGGAGTTCCTGATAGATGAAGAACCAGTGAGTGCGGGTGACAGCACCGAGACTGTAGATTCTGTCTTCTTCAGTGCCGACAGATATTTCCTCAAGCATAGAGGTGACATCTACGGGGTCAAGGTAAGTGCCGGTAGCATCATCGTAAGGATAATCCACAACCTTAGAGATGATGTTGTGGTCGCCATCGCTTGCATAAGAATCGGAAGGTACGCTCCAAATGCTGAGGCAAACTTCAGTGCCGTAAGGTACCTGGATTTCGGCGGGAGTGTCCTCGTTAATTGATGTTCCTTCGTTGTCGGAGAAAGCGGGATAGAGGTCGGTGTCATCGCCTGCGGCATCTACAACTTCAGCAATGAGCCAAACTCTTTCAAGGTTGAAGGTGAGGGCGAGGTCAATGTTGCGCACACCAGCCTGATAGGTATATTCATTGTCGTAGAAGTCATGGTCAATAGTGCCATCGGCTGATTCCTCCTCAAGTTTGTAGAGGTCGTAGATGGTTTCGCCATTGATGTCGGCTTTGGTGAGTTCATAATGCTCATCAGGTATGGCTGTGATGACGAGAGTAGCATTCTTGGGAATGTCGATAGGCTCGGTAACCTCAACGGGTTCCTCATCGTTTACTTTGAGGGTGATTTTGCCATGTTCGCCGGTATATGAGAATGTGATGGTGTTTATAACCTCATATTCAAGAGAAATCTCGGAGTTACCTTCAACGATGAACGGCAGCTCGTTCAGAGCGTATTTGGTCTCAACGCCGTTGGTGACAACTTTAATGCCGTTGACGGTGGCACCTGAGATGCCGGAAAGATCCACGTTAAGAGCCTCAAAGAGGTATGCGGATTCGTTGATGAGACGGTTGTCTTCACCTGTTACAGCGAATGTGCCGATGTTGTCGGAAGGCTGAACGAGTGTGACAGATACGCGCTCGGGGTCGTGAGCAGGACCCGCATCAAAAATCAACTGAGCTGTAGGATTTACCCATCTGCTGGAAGTGTACATACCGGAATACATGCCGGCAGTAACATCCTTAACAGAGCCGAGGTTGGTCATTTCCATGTCATCCTTGCGGGGACGGAAAAGAGCAACGAGACCTTCATGATTGGTGCTGCTGAGGCGAGTGGAACGCTTGATTTCGTTGGGGGTAAGGGCTTTGGTCCATACCTGAGCTTCCTCAAGGTAACCGGCGCAAGTGAAATCAAATGCATAGAAGCTGGAAGCATCGGGGAGAAGACCTACGCCATAGGCTTCGTTGCCGTCGCTGTCTTTGCTTGTGTCAAGAGAACCGCAGAGGGTGCCGTTTTTGTAAAGCGAAATGGTTTTGGCTTCGTTGTCAGCAACAACAGTGAGGAAAGCCCATTCGTCCAGATCAAGTTTGGTGCCAGTGACAAGAGCGGTGAGTCCGGGCATGTTGGTTGATGTGCTGTAAACGCGAGTGCGGAGCACGAGATTGCCATTTTCAACGGCTACTGAGAAAGCACCGTCGGTACCGGTCATGCCTTCCTGAATGTCACCCATGATACGGCCTTTGGGGTCTCTGTTTCTTACAGAGGGATTGGTGACCTTGACCCAAGCTGAATATGTGAAGCTGCGGGCACGGAGGTCGGTAGTGCCAACTTCGGCGGGCTCGTCGCAAGAACCTGTTACATGGCTGCCGAGAACAGATTCGCTGAAGCGGAATGAGTATTGGTGATTGGAAGAACCGTTTTTCTGGTATCCGGGGACATACATAACTGCCTGAGCCATTTCAGCTTCAATGTTCACGTTGTCGGTAACGGTGTGTTTAACTCCGGATTCCACGCTTTCACCGTTAATCTTGATGAAGAGGACAGAATAGCCGGAATTGGCTGTGGCTTCAAGGGTGATGGTGGAGCCTTCAAGAACGGTGTCGCCGGAGTTGAGGGCTGTGTCATTTTCGCCTTTTACAGTCAGGGTGCCGTTGGGAACGGAAGCGGGGAAGGTGACGGTGAAAAGCTCAAGGTCGCGAAGCTCAATGGCAAGAGAGGATTCGCCATTGACAGTGAAGATGTAAGAGCCGTCTTCCTGCGGAGCGATAGCCTCGCCGTTGAGAGTAACCTGTTTGAGAGTCTTGGTTTCAGGCCATGCGGTTATGTCAAGGCGTACTTCAGTGCCTTCGGGTACGGAAGCGAGGTCAAGTTCGGTGCCGTTAAGAGCAGTGAGGGTATATGTGGCCTCGGTTTCGGCTACGGTGAGAGCGTAGGAAGCGTTGGTGAACGCAACCTCAATGGCAGCATCTTCGGTTACCGGGACAGTGGTGCCGGAAGCTATGTATTGGCCGGCGTATTTGAGCAAAGTGAGGAAATATCCTTCGGCCGGCTGAGCTGTGATGGTGAGGTTAGAACCTACAGGGAGGTTGTGAGTGCCTGCAGCGAGAGACTCATCGCCGTTCATTACTGTAAGAGTGCCGTTGGCAACTTCGGGGACTGTGATGGCGTAGGTGGGAAGAGTCTGAATTTCACGACCATCTACAAGTTCAGGAGTCTTTTCGGTGAAAGTTACAAGATTTGTGACACCGCCAGTGTATGAAGCTTTGGCATTTGCTGCATGGTAATATACGGCGTTGATGCCTTTGCCTTTTTCTGTGGTTCCTTTGTTGGCGAAAGTGCCCGATTCGGGAACTGTGGGTTCTTCAGTTTCACCGCCTTCGCCTTCAGAAGGTTCGGTAGGTTCAGTGGTCTCGGCAGGGACAACTTCGTTGAAGTCGTACCAAAGGTCGAGTCCGGGTACGGCATCAGCACTATAATAAGCTGTCTGCACTTCGGCATCGGTGAGAGACTTGGTCCAGAACTGCAGTTCATCGCACATGCCGTTCATGGCAAAAGAGCCGGTGTAGATGATGCCGGGATTGTCGGGAAGCAGACGAAGCGGTGCATCAAGAGTACGTGTCATAATCTTTTCAGCATTCTTGTACACGCGTATTTCCTTTGACGGCAGGTCATAGACGAGGGTGAGGTAGAACCATTCATCAAGATTGAGAGTGGTGTTGTCGCCTGTTAGATTGCCGGCAACGCTGCTGTTGAGGGCATCACCGCATGCGAGTTTCAGAATACCTCCATTGCAGCGTTTGTTGGTGCTGGAGTAGTCAGCCGGTCTGAGAACCACAAGTCCGATAGAGGGATTGTTGTTGGCATGTACGCGCTGACCGATCATCAGCAGACCGGAACCCATGGTTTTGTTCTGCTGGAACCAATCGTAGAGGTTGAACCATCCGGAATAGGTGAAAGAGGTGGTAAGCTCAACATACTCTTCGCCATCATCGGCGGTGCGGTTGGTGAGCAATGTCTCGGGGATTTCCAGTCTGTCGTCACCTTGCGGCTTGATAAGAGTGGAAGCATAGCCTTGCGTGGCTATGAATTTCAGGGCCTTGTTTTGGGCTAAAGCTATAGCCGGCATCAGCAACGCCATGAAAACAATAAGTAAAGATTTTTTCATGAAAAATTTGTTTGATGAAATATTTAAGGTTAAAATTCAGGGCTGTGATGAAACATATTTTTTGCAAAAATACCCTTTTTTTATTAAAGTTTGCCAACAATGGCAAGCGCAGTGGCGAGGAGGTTAACCAATCTTAACAGATGCGCAAATCCGGGCTTAATGGCGTTTTGAAAGCACATTAAGTCCGGATATGTCGTATTGTAACAATATGGTTATTCAGAGTACCATTTTGAATACATAAGGTAGTTTCCGGCGATTTTTTGGTTTAATTCGCGGCTTTGGGCCGGGTCAACCATTTTGATGAATTTGGCCGGTGCGCCGCCCCAAAGTTCGTTAGGCCCGATCTTGGTGCGTGACAGCACTACAGAACCGGCGGCAACGAGAGCTCCTTCGCCCACTTCGGCATCATCCATTACCACGGCACCCATGCCGATGAGGACAAGATTGTGAATCTTGCAGCCGTGGAGGGTGACATTGTGCCCGACGGACACATCATCGCCGATTTCAATGGTGGATTTCTGGTAGAGAGTGTGCAGTACGGAACCGTCCTGGATGTTGACGCGGTTGCCGATGCGTATGGAGTTGACATCACCGCGAAGCACGGTGTTGAACCAAATGCTGCATTCATCGCCCATCTTGACATCGCCCACAATTGTGGCGTTTTCGGCCAAAAAACAGTCTTTGCCAATTTCAGGTGTGATGCCTCTTAAAGGAATAATCAGTGCCATAGTGGTTTATCTGCTTAGAGGTTGGGTTTTGTTTTTGAGCCATTCCTGCTCGGCCGGTTGCAGAAGCGGCAGGAGACGTTGGCGAACAGTATCGTGGTAGTTGTTGACCCATTGGATTTCTTCGTCGCTCATAAGCATGGTGTTGAAGAGCTTGAGGTCGAACGGGAAGAGTGTGAGGGTCTCAAATTTGTAGAAATTGCCGAATTCGGTGGTCATTGCGGGCACAGTGAGTACGAGATTTTCGCAACGGATGCCAAAACGGTCGCTGAGATAAACGCCGGGCTCGTTGGAAGTAATCATGCCGGGCGTGAGGGGCGCGTGGGTGTCGTTGAGGCGTATGCTCTGGGGGCCTTCGTGTACGTTTAGGAAGTGTCCGACACCATGTCCGGTTCCGTGGAGATAGCTCATGCCGTGCTTCCATAGGGGCATGCGTGCAAGCGCGTCAAGCTGAGCGCCGCGAGTGCCTTCGGGGTAGATGGAAGTGGCTATTGCAATGTGGCCTTTCATCACGAGAGTGAAGCAGAGACGCTGCTCGTCGGTGGGGGTGCCGAGGGCTATGGTTCGTGTGATGTCGGTTGTGCCGTCAAAATAGCTTGCTCCGGAGTCAACGAGAAGAAGAGAGCCTGCGGTGACTTCGGCATTGGTTTCGGGTGTGGCGGAGTAGTGCACAATGGCTCCGTGGGGGCCGAATCCGGCTATTGTGTCAAAGCTTATGTCAAAGAAAAGATCCTGAGCTTTGCGGTGTTTCAGAAGAATGTCGGCAACATCGATTTCGGTGAGCTTGTGCCCGGCGGCGACGGTCTGCTCAATTTCCATGAAAGAGCGCACGAGGGCTACACCGTCGCGCTCCATGGCGTGGCGTGTGCCCTGAATCTGAGTGTCGTTTTTGACGGCTTTGAGCATGGCAACGGGCGATGTGCCTGTGACGGCGTTTGCACCAAGAGCTGTGAGCCATGCGCCGGCTGTCTGTGTGGAGCTTAGAAGCACTTTGGCATTGTTGTGATGAGCGGTGCTGACCACTGTTGTCATGGCTTCATCGTAGGGCAACGTGGTGACATTGGCCTTGGCGAGGTGTGCCGATACTTCGGGGGTAAGCTTGTCAAGGTCAAGGAACAGGGTGCTTCCTTTGGGGGAGAGGTAGAGATAGGCTGTGAGCACGGGGTTGCTTTCAACATCGCGTGAACGGATGTTGAGAGTCCAAGCCACTTCTGCAAGGTCGCTGATGAGCACGGCATCGGCACCCTGAGAGGCTGCATCGGCCAGAATCTTGCTTATTTTTGAGGCTGGAGATTCACCGGCGTATTTTTCTTCGTGCACAAACACTTTGTCCTTGGGGAGTGCGGGACGGTCGCTCCAAAGAGTGTCGGCGGGATGGAAGTCCACGCGGAGACTGATGCCTGATGCGGCAAGCTGGTCGCGGAGGTCGCGTGTGGCGTTGATGCTGAAGAGCATGCCGTCAATGCCCACAGTGCTGCCGGCCGGCAGATTGCTACGCAGGTAAGCTTCAATGGTGGGAACGGTGGGCTTGCCTTCTTCCATCACATCAATGCAAGTGCCTTTGAGCTGTGCGGCAGACTGGAGCCAGTAGCGTGAGTCGGCCCATACAAAGGCATGCTGCATGGTAACAACGAGAGCACCTGCGCTGCCGGTGAATCCGCTGAGCCAGCGGCGCACCTGCCAGTGGTCGGCGAGATATTCGCTGAGGTGTGGGTCGGTTTGCGGTATGATTGCGGCCTCGACGCCGAGTGAACACATGTAGTCGCGAAGGGCTGCGATGCGGGAGTTGATTTCTTCGGGTTTCATAACTTATTTGCTTTATTGGGTTTGCATGCGCTAATATAATAATGTGTATGCGCACGAAGGGATAGCGCAAAGGTAACAAAAAATCTGTGGAAGTGGGATGGCGGTGGTATGAAAATTGCATGTATGCGCTCAATAAGCACCGGAGGGGAGGAGTGGGATAAAAGAAAAGTGAGGTGGAAGGTGAAAAAATTATATGTACAAAAAGGTTGATTATTAGGGGCGTGAGTGGAGAATGGATTAAAACAGGACAAAAATATTGCAAGAAAAAGAGAAAAAGATTTGGTGGAATGAAAGAAATGGCTTAACTTTGCAATCGCTTTTGGGGCTCAGCTACGAGCCTGCCAGCACCACCAGCCTCTTTAGCTCAGTTGGCCAGAGCACGTGATTTGTAATCTCGGGGTCGTTGGTTCGAATCCGACAAGAGGCTCAAAGGCAGCGCAGCGGAGGTTGCGCGAAGCAAAACAAAAATAATGGTAAAAGGGCGTGTTCCAGAGTGGCCAAATGGGGCAGACTGTAAATCTGCTGGTTTTCACCTTCGGTGGTTCGAATCCATCCGCGCCCACAACAACGATGCGGAAGTAGCTCAGTTGATAGAGCATCAGCCTTCCAAGCTGAGGGTCGCGAGTTTGAGCCTCGTCTTCCGCTCTAAGACATACGCCTATGTAGCTCAGGGGTAGAGCACTTCCTTGGTAAGGAAGAGGTCGCGGGTTCAAATCCCGCCATCGGCTCAAAGATTAAACCAATCCTGACAGCCTCGATAGTGCCTTTTTCTATCGTGGCGTCTTGTCTAAAAGCAAATCATTTTAACAGAATAAAAAAATAGCAAAGTTATGGCTAAAGAGAAATTCGAAAGAACCAAACCGCATGTGAACATCGGTACAATCGGTCACGTTGACCACGGTAAGACCACTCTTACCGCTGCCATCACCACCGTTCTCGCCAAGAGAGGCCTTTCAGAGGTTAAGTCATTTGACCAGATCGATAACGCCCCCGAGGAAAAAGAGCGTGGTATCACAATCAACACCGCACACGTAGAATACGAGACTGCAAATCGTCACTACGCACACGTTGACTGCCCTGGACACGCTGACTATGTGAAGAACATGGTAACAGGTGCTGCTCAGATGGACGGTGCAATCATCGTAGTAGCTGCAACCGACGGTCCTATGCCCCAGACCCGTGAGCACATCCTGCTCGCCCGTCAGGTGAACGTGCCCCGTATCGTAGTGTTCCTGAACAAGTGCGACATGGTGGATGACGAAGAGATGTTTGAACTCGTAGAGATGGAAATGCGCGACCTGCTTTCTTCTTACGACTACGATGGCGACAACACTCCTATCATCCGTGGTTCTGCTCTCGGTGCTCTTAACGGTGAACCCCAGTGGGAAGAAAAAGTTATGGAGCTTATGGATGCAGTTGACACTTGGATTCCCCTGCCTCCCCGTGACGTTGATAAACCCTTCCTTATGCCTGTTGAGGACGTGTTCTCAATCACCGGCCGTGGTACAGTTGCTACCGGTCGTATCGAAACCGGCGTAGTGAAAGTTGGTGACGAAGTTCAGATCATGGGTCTCGGTGCAGACATGAAGTCAGTTGTAACCGGCGTTGAAATGTTCCGCAAACTTCTTGATGAAGGTGAAGCCGGTGATAACGTAGGTCTGCTTCTCCGTGGTATCGACAAAAAGGATATCCGTCGTGGTATGGTAATCTGCCATCCGGGTGTTGTTAAACCCCACAGCAAGTTCAAAGCTTCTGTATATATCCTGAAGAAGGAAGAAGGTGGCCGTCACACTCCGTTCCACAACCACTATCGTCCTCAGTTCTACATCCGCACACTTGATGTAACCGGTGAGATCACTCTTCCGGAAGGTGTAGAAATGGTAATGCCCGGTGACCACGTAGAAATCACTGTTGAGCTTATCAACCCCGTAGCATGCGACCAGGGTCTTCGCTTCGCTATCCGTGAAGGCGGCCGCACCGTAGGTTCCGGTCAGATCACTGAAATCCTTGACTAATAGGATTGACAGTTCCCGGCGCTAAGCCGAGATGAAATAACCCCAAACAAGCAGCGTGGCTGGAGCCCGCAAGGTTAAGGCTTCGCTGCTTGTGATACACAGGACTAGCTCAGTTGGTAGAGCACTGGTCTCCAAAACCAGGTGTCGGGAGTTCGAGCCTCTCGTCCTGTGCCAAAAGAAAAATAAATGAAAAAATTGAAACTACTTACGGACATCGAGGAGTCATATAACGAACTCCGATATAAGACTTCTTGGCCCACCGGCACCCAGCTCATAAAGAGTGCCCTGATTGTACTGATTGCTTCCATTATATTGTCAGTTATAATCTGGTGCATGGATGAGATTGTGGACAGCTTGATGCACTTTATTTATAATCTTCCCAATCTGTTTGGTGGCAAGTAAATAATTTGAGTAAGTAACATTGTTTTAGCGGATAATCAATGGAAGCAATTGACAATTCTACCAAGAAAACATCGGGAATGTCTGAAACACTGACATCTCAGAAACCTATGAAAGCTTGGTACGTGCTTCGTGCCATCTCCGGTAAGGAGGCAAAGGTAAAGGAGCTGCTTGAGGGTGCTATGCGTAACACTGACTTGGGCAATTACTTGTTTCAGGTGTTGATACCGACTGAAAAGGTTCTTACCGTGCGCGGCGGCAAAAAGACTGTAAAAGAGAAAAATCTTTACAGCGGATATGTGTTCATAGAATGTCTCCTGACCGGAGAGGTTGAGCACCAGTTGCGCAACACCACCAATGTGATAGACTTCCTGCGCGGGCGAGGCAAAGATGCCAAGCCTGAGTCCTTGCGTCAAAGCGAGGTGCAGCGTATGCTCGGAATGGCTGATGAGATGGCCAACATTACTGAAGACTCCGTGAACGATTATCTCGTTGGCGAGGTTGTGAAAGTGGTGTCAGGTCCTTTCAGCGGTTTTACCGGCGAGATAGAGGAAGTTGACCGCGAGAGAAAGAAGCTGAAGATAAGTGTCAAGATATTTGACCGCAAGACTCCGCTGGAACTGGAGAATTCGCAAGTAGAGCGCGTGTGATGTTTGTGAAGCATCTTCATGCCCAATTGTTACGGATTGAGGTATGCAGAAGGCTTGGCAAGCGTTATGGCGCACATTCATAACACCAATATCTAAAATTAAGATTAAAAATGGCTAAAGAAATTGCTGGACAAATCAAATTGCAGATTAAGGGTGGAGCAGCAAATCCATCACCGCCAGTAGGTCCCGCGCTGGGTTCTAAGGGCATCAACATCATGGAATTCTGTAAGCAATTCAATGCCCGCACTCAGGACAAGGCTGGAAAGGTGCTTCCGGTAGTAATCACATACTATACGGACAAGAGCTTTGACTTCGTAGTCAAGACTCCTCCTGTTGCCGTACAGCTTCTCGAGGCTACCAAGCTCAAGAGCGGTTCAGCTCAGCCCAACCGTACCAAGGTTGGAGAGGTTACCTGGGATCAGGTGAAGGCAATAGCAGAAGACAAGATGCCGGATTTGAACTGTTTCACTGTGGAATCAGCTATGCGTATGGTTGCCGGTACAGCCCGCAGCATGGGTATCACCGTCAAAGGCACATTCCCCGCCAATAACTAATAAAACTTCAATTGACAATGGCTAAACTGACAAAAAACCAAAAGCAGGCTACCGAGAAGATTGAAGCTGGGAAAGCCTATACTCTTGAAGAGGCAGCAGCCTTGGTAAAGGAGATAACTTTTACCAAGTTTGACGCATCTCTTGACATTGACGTTCGCCTTGGTGTGGATCCCCGCAAAGCCAACCAGATGGTTCGCGGCGTGGTAACCCTGCCTCACGGAACCGGCAAGCAGGTGAAAGTGCTTGTGCTCTGCAACCCCGATGCTGAAGCAGCTGCAAAGGCAGCCGGAGCAGATTACGTGGGTCTTGACGAATACATCGAGAAGATCAAGGGTGGCTGGACTGATGTTGACATCATAATCACACAGCCTGCTATCATGGGTAAGATCGGTGCTCTCGGTCGTATCCTCGGTCCCCGTGGCCTTATGCCTAACCCCAAGAGCGGTACAGTGACCAACGATGTTGCAAAGGCCGTAGAAGAGGTTAAGAAGGGTAAGATCGACTTCAAGGTTGACAAAAACGGTATCGTTCACAGCTCAATCGGTAAGGTGAGCTTCACCGCCGAACAGATGCGTGACAATGCGCGTGAGTTCATCAACACTCTGATCAAACTCAAGCCTGCAACTGCAAAAGGCACATATATCAAGAGCGTTTATCTTTCAAGCACCATGAGTCCGGGTGTAAAGGTCGACTCCAAGTCTATAGATGAGTAAACCATTAAACTGACCAGAACAATGAGAAAGGAAGATAAAGCACTCGTAATAGAATCACTCGTTGCCACACTTAAAGAGTATCCTAATTTCTACCTTGTAGAAACCGCAGGACTCAACGCCGAGAAGACCAGCGCCCTCCGTGCCGCATGCTTCAAGGCTGATGTGAAGCTCGTGGTAGTGAAGAACACACTTCTTCACAAGGCCCTTGAGCGTCTTGATGGCGACTATACAGAATTGTACACCGCACTTGAAGGTCCTACTTCACTGATGTGCACACCGGTGCCCAATGCACCTGCGAAGCTCATCAAAGATTTCGTGAAGAAAGACGATACCCTTCCCCGCCTTAAGGGAGCATATGTAGAAGAGACCGTTTACCTTGGTGCCGATCAGCTTGACGCACTTGCCAACATCAAGAGCAAGAGCGAGCTTCTGGCCGACCTCGTGGCTCTCCTTCAGTCGCCCGCCAAAAATGTTGTATCCGCACTTACTTCCGGAGGCAGCAAGCTTCATGGCATCCTTGAGACACTATCCAAAAAAGAAGAAGCATAATTACCAGTTAATCAAGTAAACAAAACAAATAAAATAATACTAAAATGGCAGATTTAAAAGCTTTTGCAGAACAATTAGTTAACCTCTCCGTTAAGGAAGTGAACGAACTTGCTCAGATCCTCAAAGACGAGTACGGTATCGAACCCGCCGCTGCTGCTGTAGCAGTTGCCGCCGGTCCCGCCGCAGCCGCTCCCGCTGCTGAAGAAAAGACTTCATTTGATGTAGTCCTGAAATCAGCCGGTGCAAAGAAGCTCGACGTGGTTAAGGTAGTTAAGGCTCAGACCGGTCTTGGCCTTAAGGAAGCTAAAGAAATGGTTGACAATGCACCCAGCGTGCTGAAGGAAGGTCTTCCCAAAGCTGACGCTGAAGGTCTTAAGAAAGAACTCGAAGCAGCAGGCGCTGAAGTCGAACTTAAATAATAACGCCTGTTAAACAGGTATTTAGGTTAAGTGTCACCGAAAGGTAGATACTTAACCTTTTTGTGTTAATATTTAATTTGAGTTCTTTTTAACCTAATATCTTAGATGTCAGCAACATTAGCCAAACCCCGTGTAAATTTTGCGTCGGTTAAGAATCCGCTTCCTTATCCCGACTTTCTGGAGGTTCAGCTGAAGTCGTTTCAGGACTTTCTGCAGTTGGACACTCCGCCCGAAAAGCGTAATAACGAGGGGCTTTATAAAGTTTTTGCCGAGAACTTCCCCATTGCGGACACCCGCAACAACTTCGTGCTTGAGTTTCTCGACTATTATATAGATCCGCCCAAGTACACCATAGAGGAGTGTCTTGAGCGCGGCCTCACATACAGCGTACCCTTAAAGGCAAAGCTGAAGCTGTACTGCACTGATCCGGACCATGAGGATTTTGCTACCGTGATACAGGATGTGTATCTCGGGCCTATTCCTTACATGACCGACAAGGGCACCTTCATAATCAACGGTGCCGAACGAGTAGTAGTGTCGCAGCTTCACCGTTCGCCGGGTGTGTTCTTCGGTCAGAGCACCCATGCCAACGGCACCAAACTCTACAGCGCGAGAATCATCCCGTTCCGTGGCTCGTGGATAGAGTTTGCCACCGACATCAACAATGTGATGTATGCATACATCGACCGTAAAAAGAAATTACCTGTGACCGCACTTCTGCGTGCCATAGGACTGGAATCGGACAAGGACATACTGGATGTGTTCGGTATAGCTGAAGAACTCAAGGTAAATAAAACCAATCTTAAAAAGGCCAAAGGCCGTGTGCTTGCCGCAAGCATATCGCGCACATGGATCGAGGATTTCGTGGATTCCGACACCGGTGAGGTGACTTCCACCGAGCGTAGCCAAGTGGTAGTGGAACGCGAGACCGAGATTACCGACGAGAATATAGATCTGATACTTGAGTCGGGCGTGCAGACCATCATGCTTCACAAGGGGGACGGATCGGCCAACGATTACAAGATTATATTCGAGACCCTGTCAAAGGATACTACAAATTCCGAGTCAGAGGCCATCAATTATATATATCGCCAGCTGCGCAACGCAGAGCCGCCAGATGATGCGAGCGCCCGTGAGGTAATCACCAACCTGTTCTTCTCAGAGAAGCGCTATGATCTTGGTGAAGTGGGCCGTTACCGCATCAACAAGAAGCTCAACCTTGACACCCCGATGGATGTGAAGGTGCTTACCAAGGAGGATATCATCGCCATTATCAAATATCTTATCGAGCTTATCAACTCCAAGACCGATGTGGATGATATTGACCACCTGAGCAACCGCCGCGTGCGCACTGTAGGCGAGCAACTCTACAACCAGTTCAACATAGGTCTGGCCCGTATGTCACGTACCATCCGCGAGCGTATGAACGTGCGTGACAATGAAGTGTTCACCCCCATTGACCTGATCAATGCCAAGACAATATCGTCGGTGATCAACACTTTCTTCGGCACGAACGCACTGTCGCAGTTCATGGACCAGACCAACCCGCTGGCAGAAATCACACACAAGCGCCGTATGAGTGCCCTTGGTCCCGGCGGTCTGACCCGCGAGCGTGCGGGCTTTGAGGTGCGTGACGTTCACTACACCCACTATGGCCGCCTGTGTCCTATCGAGACACCTGAAGGACCTAACATCGGCTTGATATCATCGCTGTGCGTGTATGCCAAAATCAACAATCTCGGCTTTATCGAGACTCCCTATCGTGAGGTTAAGGATGCCAAAGTCAATCTTAACAATGACGAAGTGGTGTATCTTACCGCCGAAATAGAGGAGGGCAAGGTGATAGCGCAGGGCAACGCTCCGCTTAACGAAGACGGATCGTTCCAGCGCACCAAGGTGAAGGCCCGTCTGGACGCCGACTTCCCCATCGTGGCACCCGAGCAGGTGCAGCTTATGGATGTGTCGCCGACGCAGATTGCCTCAATAGCAGCATCGCTTATCCCGTTCCTTGAGCACGATGACGCTAACCGTGCGCTGATGGGATCAAACATGATGCGTCAGGCTGTGCCTCTGCTGCGCAGCGAAAGCCCGATTGTGGGTACCGGTATTGAAGGCCAGCTTATCCGCGATTCCCGCACACAGATTGCCGCTGAAGGTGACGGTGTGGTAGAGTTTGTGGATGCACGTGTGATACGTATCCGTTATGACCGTACCGAGGATGAGGAGTTTGTTGCCTTTGAATCGGCAGTCAAGGAGTATGACATACCCAAATTCCGCCGTACCAACCAGAATACGACCATTGACCTTCGTCCTATATGTGTGAAGGGACAGCGTGTTACCAAAGGTACAATCCTTACCGAAGGTTACTCCACCGAGAACGGTGAGCTTGCCCTTGGCCGCAACCTTAAGGTGGCATTCATGCCCTGGAAGGGTTACAACTATGAGGACGCTATTGTGCTCAACGAGCGTATGGTGCGCGAGGATATACTTACCTCGGTGCATGTGGACGAGTATTCATTGGAGGTGCGCGAAACCAAGCGCGGTATGGAGGAACTTACCTCGGATATACCTAATGTGAGCGAAGATGCCACCAAGGATCTTGACGAGCGCGGTATAATTCGCGTGGGTGCACACGTGGTGCCCGGCGACATAATGATAGGTAAGATCACTCCTAAGGGCGAAAGCGATCCCACTCCTGAAGAGAAGCTGCTTCGTGCCATATTCGGTGACAAGGCAGGTGACGTGAAGGATGCATCGCTCAAGGCTACTCCTTCGCTTAAGGGTGTGGTTATAGGCACAAACCTGTTCAGCCGCGCCAACAAGAGCGTGAAGAAGAGCAAGAGCCTTGCCGCACAGCTTGCCAAACTTGACGAGGATTATGAGGCACGCCTGAGCGAGCTTAAAGATGTGCTCGTAGGCAAGCTCATGACTCTGACCAACGGCAAGACTTCGCAGGGAGTGAAGGATTTCCTCGGCACCGACATCGTGCCCAAGGGAGCCAAGTTCTCGGCAAGTGTGCTCCGCGACATCAATTATGACACAATCAATCTGAGCAAATGGACAACAGATGCTCACAAGAATGATATGATACGTGCCACCATCGTCAATTATCTGCGCAAGTACAAGGAGATTGACGCTGAGTTGCGCCGTAAGAAATTTGACCTCTCCATAGGCGATGACCTGCCTTCGGGCATCATGCATCTTGCCAAGGTATATGTGGCCAAGAAGCGTAAGATTTCCGTAGGTGACAAGATGGCGGGCCGTCACGGTAACAAGGGTATCGTGAGCCGCATCGTACGCCAGGAGGATATGCCGTTCCTTGCAGACGGTACTCCTGTGGACATAGTGCTTAACCCTCTGGGTGTGCCTTCGCGTATGAACCTCGGTCAGATATTTGAAACAGTGCTCGGATGGGCAGGCCGTGAGCTTGGCGAGAAGTTTGCCACTCCGATTTTTGACGGAGCTACACTTGACGACCTGAACGCATGGACCGACAAGGCCGGACTTCCCCGCTACGGCAGAACCTATCTGTATGACGGCGGCACCGGAGAGCGTTTTGACCAGCCTGCAACCGTGGGTGTGATCTATATGCTTAAGCTCGGTCACATGGTAGAGGACAAGATGCACGCCCGCTCCATCGGCCCGTACTCACTTATCACCCAGCAGCCTCTGGGCGGTAAGGCACAGTTCGGTGGCCAGCGTTTCGGAGAAATGGAAGTGTGGGCGCTGGAGGCATTCGGCGCAGCCCACGTGCTTCAGGAAATCCTTACCATCAAGAGTGATGATGTGACCGGCCGCAGCAAGGCCTACGAAGCGATTGTGAAAGGTGATCCGATGCCACAGCCCGGCATACCTGAATCGCTCAATGTGCTTCTGCACGAGCTTCGCGGTCTGGGTCTGAGTATCACCCTTGAGCAGTAAACCAATATCATTCAAGTCTATTACACAACGTAATTCAACATATGGCTTTAAGAAAAGACAACAAAATAAAAACCGGGTTTTCAAAAATCACTATCGGACTTGCTTCGCCCGAGGAGATTCTTGAAAAGTCGAGCGGTGAGGTGCTGAAGCCCGAAACCATCAACTACCGCACTTACAAGCCCGAGCGCGACGGCCTGTTCTGCGAGCGCATATTCGGTCCTGTCAAGGACTATGAATGCCATTGCGGAAAGTACAAGCGTATCCGCTACAAGGGAATTGTGTGCGACCGTTGCGGTGTGGAAGTGACCGAAAAGAAAGTGCGCCGCGAGCGTATGGGCCACATTAAACTTGTGGTGCCGGTGGCTCACATCTGGTATTTCCGCTCGCTTCCCAACAAAATAGGTTATCTGCTGGGTCTGCCCTCCAAAAAGCTTGATGCCGTTATCTACTACGAGCGTTATGTGGTGATACAGCCGGGCGCAGCCGAGGGTGTGGAGAAACTTGATCTTCTGAGCGAAGAAGAGTATTTCAACATCCTTGATAACCTGCCCAAGGACAATCAGCTTCTTGACGACAGCGACCCCAACAAGTTTATCGCCAAGATGGGTGCCGAGGCCATTTACGATCTTCTGGTAGGTCTTGACCTTGATGCCCTTGCTGACAGCTTGCGCGCCCAAGCCGACAAAGACGGTTCACAGCAGCGCAAGACTGAGGCTCTGAAGCGTCTGCAGGTTGTGGAGTCGTTCCGTGCCAGCCGCGGACGCAACAAACCTGAATGGATGGTGCTTCAGGCCGTGCCTGTGATTCCGCCCGAACTGCGTCCTCTTGTGCCTTTGGATGGTGGCCGTTTTGCCACATCGGACCTCAATGACCTGTATCGTCGCGTTATTATCCGCAACAACCGACTGAAGAGACTTATAGAAATCAAGGCACCTGAAGTGATTCTGCGCAATGAAAAGCGTATGCTTCAGGAGGCAGTGGACTCGCTTCTCGACAACTCGCGCAAATCAAGCGCCGTGAAGACCGAAGCCAACCGTCCGCTGAAATCTCTTTCCGACTCTCTTAAAGGTAAGCAAGGCCGTTTCCGTCAGAACCTTCTGGGTAAACGTGTGGACTATTCAGCCCGTTCGGTTATCGTGGTAGGTCCTGAACTTAAAATGCACGAATGCGGACTGCCTAAAGATATGGCTGCCGAACTTTACAAACCGTTCGTTATCCGCAAACTTATAGAGCGCGGCATAGTGAAAACTGTGAAGAGCGCCAAAAAAATCGTGGACCGTAAGGAACCGGTGGTATGGGACATCCTTGAGCATGTGATGAAGGGTCACCCCGTATTGCTCAACCGTGCCCCGACATTGCACCGTCTCGGTATCCAAGCATTCCAGCCCAAGATGATTGAGGGTAAGGCAATTCAGCTGCACCCGCTGGCATGTACGGCGTTCAACGCTGACTTTGACGGTGACCAGATGGCTGTACACTTGCCTCTCGGCAACGAGGCCGTGCTTGAGGCTCAAATGCTGATGCTCGGTGCCCATAATATATTGAACCCCGCCAACGGCGCTCCTATCACCGTGCCTTCGCAGGACATGGTGCTCGGACTGTACTATATCACCAAGCTGCGTGCCGGCGACAAGGGCGAAGGACTCAAGTTCTATGGCCCTGAAGAGGCTGAGATAGCATACAATGAAGGCCGCGTGACCCTTCACGCTCCCGTGAGCGTGGTGGTGGAGGATGTGGATGCCGAGGGCAATCCCATCACCCATCTTGTTGAGAACACTTCAGTGGGCCGTGTGCTGGTGAACCGCTATGTGCCTAAGGAAATCGGGTATGTAAACGAAATTCTTTCAAAGAAATCGTTGCGCACCATCATTTCCAAGGTAATCAAGAAGTGCGGTATTCCCCGTTCGGCCCAGTTCCTTGACGACATCAAGAACCTTGGTTATTATATGGCATTCCGCGGAGGTCTGTCATTCAACCTCGGCGATGTGCTTATCCCTGCCGAAAAAGCACAATATGTGCGCGAAGGTGAGGAGCAGGTACAGGAAGTGATGAACAACTATGCAATGGGCTTCATCACCAATACTGAACGCTACAACCAGATTATCGATATATGGACACATGTGAACGCGCGTTTGGCCGATACGCTGATGAAGCAGATTTCTGCAGACCAGCAGGGCTTCAATCCTGTTTACATGATGCTTGACTCCGGTGCCCGTGGTAGTAAGGACCAGATACGTCAGCTCTCGGGTATGCGCGGTCTTATGGCCAAACCTCAGAAGAGCGGTGCCGAAGGCGGTCAGATCATTGAGAACCCTATTCTGGCAAACTTCAAGGAGGGTCTGTCAGTGCTGGAGTACTTCATTTCCACCCACGGTGCCCGTAAGGGTCTTGCCGATACCGCGCTTAAGACTGCCGATGCAGGTTATCTGACCCGTCGTCTTGTGGATGTGGCCCACGATGTCATTATCCATGAGGAGGACTGCGGCACCCTGCGTGGTCTGGTATGTAAGGAAATCAAGAAGAACGACGAGGTTGTGGTATCGCTCGGCGAGCGCATCCTTGGCCGCGTGTCGGTTCATGACATTATAGACCCCGTGAGCGGTGAGGTAATAGTGGCTGCCGGTGAAGAAATCAATGATGCCGCTGCAGACCGCATAGACAATTCTCCGATAGAATCAGTTGAAATCCGTTCGGTGCTCACCTGTGAATCGAAGAAGGGCGTTTGCGCCAAGTGCTATGGCCGTAACCTTGCCAACAACCGTCTGGTGCAGAAAGGTGAGGCCGTGGGCGTTATCGCAGCCCAGTCAATCGGTGAACCGGGTACCCAGCTTACACTTCGTACATTCCACGTGGGTGGTGTTGCGAGCAACATCGCTGCTGTCAACTCCGTAACATCACGTTACGACGGTGACTTGGAGATAGACGAACTCCGCACAGTGCCCACAGAGGAAATCGGTGCAAACGGACGCCCCGTAGAGGTAGTGATAGGCCGTATGGCCGAGCTCCGCATCATCGATCCCCATACCAAGATGATGCTCACCAACGCTCCGATACCTTACGGTTCAAAACTTTACTTCAACAATGGCGACAGCGTGAAGAAAGGTGACCTGATCTGTGAATGGGATCCGTTCAACGCCGTTATTGTCAGTGAGGTGAAAGGTACCGTAAAATACAATAATCTGGTGGAAGGCGTGACCTACCGTGTGGATGCCGATGAACAGACCGGTCTGCGCGAAATGGTAGTGATAGAGTCGCGTGACCGTGCACTCGTGCCCGAAGCTGCAATCTATGATTCCAACGGCCAGCTGCTGAAAACTTACTCTCTGCCTATGGGCGCACACCTTATGGTGGAAGAGGGTGCTACAGTGAAGGCCGGTGAGATATTTGTGAAGATACCGCGTGCATCTTCAGGCGGTGCCGGCGATATCACCGGTGGTCTGCCCCGTGTTACCGAGCTGTTTGAGGCCCGCAACCCGTCCAATCCCGCAATCGTGGCTGAAATAGACGGTGAAGTGAAATTCGGTAAAATCAAGCGTGGTAACCGCGTTATCAGCATCACCTCCCGCACCGGTGAAAAGAAAGAGTATCTTGTGCCTCTGTCCAAGCAGCTTATGGTACAGGAGAACGATTATGTGCGCGCCGGCACACCTTTGTCGGACGGTGCCATCACCCCTGCCGATATCCTCAACATCATGGGCCCGACGGCCGTGCAGGAGTACATAGTGAACGAGGTTCAGGATGTGTACCGCATGCAGGGTGTGAAAATCAATGACAAACACTTTGAAGTGATTGTGCGCCAGATGATGCGCAAGGTCAACATCCTTGATCCGGGTGATACCCGCTTCCTTGAACAGCAGATTGTGGACAAACGTGCCTTTATGGAGGAAAACGACCGCATCTGGGGCAAGAAAGTGGTGATAGATGCCGGAGACTCGGAAAATGTGCGTGAAGGCCAGATTATCACCGCCCGCAAACTGCGTGACGAGAACTCTGCCCTCAAACGCCGCGACCTGCGTACTATAGCAGTGCGCGATGCACTTCCCGCCACATCAGAGCAGATACTGCAGGGTATCACCCGTGCAGCCCTGCAAACTACAAGCTTCATTTCCGCAGCATCGTTCCAGGAAACCACCAAAGTGCTCAACGAAGCTGCCATCAACGGCAAGACCGACACATTGGAGGGTATGAAGGAGAATGTGATTTGCGGACACCTTATCCCTGCCGGCACCGGCCTGCGCGAATACGAGCGTCTGGTAGTGGGCAGCAAGGATGATATCAATGGAATATTCAATGAAATCAAAGAGGTGGAAGCTGAAGAAGTGAACTAACTTCAATAATATATCCATTCCCAAAACTCCCAATCGGACGGATCGTCGAGAAGACGGGCCGTCCGGTTATTTTTTAAATTGTGTTAAAGGAGAGTGAATGTCGGGTGAAAATGGTTGCTGTAAAGTGAAAGTTGAGTACTTTTGCAACAGATATTATTGAAGCAAAGGTGAAAAATACCCCCCCCATTTATATAAAACACTTACTATCAGATAGTTATGTGGTGAAAGAGCTGCGTGAGCAATTGCGTGGCTGCATGACTATTGCTTTTAACCAAACACTCATGGTCATGGATGTACCTGTGGCGGGGGTATCGATATAGATTTTTTTCAAAAGCACTTTATTTTAATCCCTATTATTTATAAATGTGATCTTGATGGATGCGTCGCGATGATGTGTCCATCATTTCTATATTACGACCGGTGAGTTAATTGATGTTAAATATGGATAAGGAGTTTGTGCGACATGCTAAAAATTGAAAATATTTATTTTAATTTGCATTGAAGTATAGCGTAGAAATTCAGCTTTACCTGAGATTTATATCACGAGAGAGTCTGTAATTAATGGTGGAGACGATAGTAATACTCCATTGAAAGCTTGGGTATTTATGCCATATAATGTTACAAGAGAGAGAATTATATCATATATTTTAACCAAAATTGAATTATTTGCATGAAGAACATTTGTTTTCAAATGAGTCGGAAGGCTTGGCTTGCACTCATAGCGGTGCTGTGCATTAGCATGCCGGCTTTGGCGCAAAAAATCACTGTTACCGGTACGGTGCTTGACCCGGAAGGGGAACCACTTATTGGTGCCAGTGTAGTGGCCCAAGGTGCCGAAGGTGTGGGTGTGTCCACCAACATTGACGGCCAATATACACTGAATGTGGATGCGAAAGCCACATTGGTGTTTTCGTATGTGGGCTACAACACCCAAACAGTGCCTGTGGACGGGCGCACAACCATCAATGTGACAATGACTGAGAATTCAGTGATGCTGGGCGAAGTTGTTGCCATCGGTTACGGATCAATAAAGAAGTCAGATGCCACCGGAGCTGTGGCTATGGTTAAGCCGGATGAAGTGTCGGCCGGCCTTGCCACTTCGGCTCAGGACCTTCTGGTAGGTAAAAGCCCGGGCGTGGTTGTAACCACCAACGGCGGTGACCCCCAGGGCGGCGCAGATATAGTGATACGCGGCGGAGCCTCACTGTCGGCTTCCAATGCGCCTCTGATAGTGATTGACGGTGTGCCCATGGACACCCATGCCATAGACGGTTCATCGAACCCTCTGTCAATGGTCAATCCTGAAAACATCGAGAGCATGACAATTCTTAAGGACGCATCCGCTACCGCAATCTTCGGTAGCCGTGCATCCAACGGTGTGATCATCATCACCACCAAGAAAGGTAAAGCAGGCAAGCCTGAGGTTACCTTTACCGCCAACATGTATATAGCCACTCCGCGCAAATGGATGCCTATGATGCATGCCGACGAGTATCGCGATTTCATCACCAACCAGTATGGGGTAGGCTCGTCGCAGTACAATGCACTTGGCGATGCCCGTACCGACTGGCAGAAAGGCGTTCTCCAGACATCCGTAAGCTCGGACTACAACCTGAGCGTTGGCGGCAAATGGAAAGCACTTCCTTATCGCGTGTCAGCAAGCTGGACCGGCAACAACGGTATTATCAAGAAATCATCGATGGAACGTACCACTTTCGGACTTAACCTGTCGCCGAAATTCTTTGATGACCTGTTGACCGTGAATGCGAACGTGCGTGGCGCGTATATCAAGAACGAGTTCAAGAACGATGATGCACTTGGCAGCGCCATGGGCTTCAACCCGACCCTTCCCGTATATGCAGCCAACGGCAATCCGTTCATGGGCTACACCACTTACGTGGGCACAGATGTGGCCGGTCCTGACGCAGATGGCTCAAAAATCAACACACTTAAGGCTATCAACCCTGTATCGCTCGTAAAAGAGTGGAACAACCGCTCCGAGGTTTGGCAGAGCATCGGTAACCTACAGTTGGATCTTGCCATTCCTTATTTCCGCGACCTTCATGCCAACCTCAACCTCGGTTATGAAGTGAGCAAGTCGGACGGCAGCAACTATTGGAACAACAATTCGCCAATGGCATGGAAGCTCGGCTCAAACCGCATGATGCCCAATGACAAGGGAGAAATGGAACTTAAGACCGGTGTGAAAGACGGTGTGTCAACATATAACCGCTATCACCAGCTTAAGGTGAACACCCTGTTGGATTTCTATCTCAACTACCGCAAGGATGTTGACGCCATTCACTCAGGATTTGATGTAACCGCCGGTTACTCATGGCAGAAATTCCGCACTCAGGGCTGGAGCTACGGCCGCAACAATGATGCCGAAGGTTTCCAGGCATTCCCCACCAGCAGATCGCGCAGCGATTTGGCACTCGTGTCATTCTTCGGCCGTTTGAACTACACGTTCATGGACCGCTATCTGCTCACCGCTACTGTACGTCGTGACGGTACCTCACGTTTCTCCAAAGACCATCGCTGGGGCACATTCCCTTCAGTGGCTCTTGGCTGGAAGATCCTTGACGAATCGTTTATGGAAGGTGCGCGCGGATGGATGAACACCCTTAAGATCCGTGCAGGATACGGTATTACCGGTCAGCAGGACCTTGGTGACGATCTGTTCCCCTATCTGCCCGCCTATACAATCGGTAACAACGGCGACCCGACCCCCAACACCACCGCATATCCCAACATCATACCTGACGGAAAAGGCGGCTTTATCAATGTGATTCGTCCTAACGGTTACAATCCCACCATCAAGTGGGAGGAAACCCATACATGGAATGCCGGTATCGACTTCGGATTCCTCAACAACCGCATCATGGGTTCTATCGAGTTCTACAAACGCAAGACCAAAGACCTGCTGACATGGACCACCGTTGCTGCCGGATCTAACCTGACCAACGCGATGAACATGAATATCGGTGACCTTGAGAACATAGGTCTGGAATTCAACATCACAACACGTCCTGTCGTTACCAAGGACTTCACCTGGACTTCAGAAGTGAGCGTGGGCTGGAACAAGAACAAGATCACCAAACTTACACAAGGCGATGATCCCGACTTCTTCATCATGGCCGGTCAGGGCATCAGTGCAGGTACCGGCGGTCAGGTTCAGGCTCACACCGTGGGCAAACCCGCATACAGCTTCTATGTTTACCAGCAGGTATATGACCAGGACGGCAATCCTATCCCCGGTCAGTTCGTGGACCGCAACGGTGACGGCCAGATCAATGAATCTGATAAATATTATTACCACAGCCGCGATCCGAAAGTGACACTGACATGGAACAACACGTTCAATTACAAGAACTGGGATTTCGGGTTCTCACTCCGTTCCAACATAGGCAACTATGTATATAATGACTTTGAAGCCGGCAACGTGGATATTTCCACCGCCACATCGTCTGTGCCTCTGAGCAACTTGATGAGCGACCGCTTCTTGTTCACCAACATGGGTGACAAAGGTTATCTGAGTGACTATTTCGTTCGCAATGCTTCATTCTTGCGCTGCGACAATATCACACTCGGCTATACATTCCCCAACCTTCTCAACAATGCCCTGCGCCTGCGTTTGTACGGAGCCGTTCAGAATGCTTTTGTGATCACCAAGTACAATGGTCTGGATCCTGAAGTGTTCTCCGGTGTGGACAGCAATGTATATCCCCGTCCTCTCACAGTGTCGTTTGGTGTAGTAGCCCAGTTCTAATCCACAAAATTGAAAACAATGACATTCAAGAAATTTAAATATACAGCAATTGCCTGCGCGGCTCTCGCCATCGGTGCCACCTCGTGTGTGGATGACCTCAATGTGGAGCCTAAAGATCCCAGCACCATGACAACGCTGACGGATGGCAAGGAATATTATCAGTTTTTGGCACAGGTGTATGGCGGCCTTGTGCTTAGCGGCGTGGACGGCGGCAGCGATATAACAGTGGACGATCCCGGAGCCGGTGTTTATTCGCGTCAGCTCTGGAACCTTCAGGAGCTTTGCTCTGACGAGGCATTTATCGGCAAGAACTGGAACGATGCCGGTATTGACCAGCTGGATTACTCTACATGGTCAAGCGACAACCACTGGCTTTATGAGTCAATGAGCCGTTTCGTATTCCAGATAACAATGTGCAATGAGTTCCTGCGCCAGATAAACAATGCATCTTCTTGTGCGTCTAATCCTCTCAGCGCAGCCGAGATTTCACAGATGAAGGCAGAAGTGAGAGCGGTACGTGCTCTCTGTTATTACCATATCATGGATACTTATGGCCGCGGTCCTTGGGCTACCGAGAACGATGTGGTGGGTACAACACCTCCCACATACACCCGCGCCCAGATGTTCCCTCTGGTAGTTGCTGACCTTCGTGAAGCAATAAACAGTATAGCTCCCGCAGCGCAGCAGGTTTACGGCCGCGTGTCACGTGAGGGTGCTATGATGCTTCTCGCAAAACTGTATCTGAATGCCGAAGTCTATACCGGCACACCGATGTGGAATGAATGTGCACAGGTTTGCCAGCAGATTACCGCCACCATCAATCAGCTTGCTCCTGAATACAAGTATCTGTTCTGCGCAAGCAACAGCAAGTATGTGGGCAATGGTGAAATTCTGTGGGGCATACCTCAGGACAAGACTTACACCCAAACTTACGGCGGTACTACTTATCTGAGCATGGGCGCTTACAATGCCAACATTGATGCAGCCCTGTCGCAGCGTCTCGGCAATCCCGGTACAGGCTGGGGAGGTCCGCGCGTGCGTCCGGAACTTGCCAATGCATTCTCGGCCGGTGACAAGCGTTACCTTATTTACGAGGGTACTTTCACCAACGACCTTAACAATATTGCCGACTGGGCAATTGACGGCAGCGGCTATATGTGTATCAAGTATGTCTATACCACCGAGGATGACTACGATAACACAGCCAATGTCAGCAACAGCACATTCAACAGTGCTGACTTCCCGTTGTTCCGTCTGGCCGATACATTCCTGATGCTTGCAGAATGTCAGCTTCATGGCGTGCAGTGCAACGGTCAGAGCTATCTTGACATGGTGCGCGACCGCGCCGGCATGCCTCACATAGAACTCACCGCCGACAATCTGCTTGCCGAGCGTATGCGTGAGCTTTACTGGGAGGGTCACCGTCGCAGCGACCTTATCCGCTTTGACAAATTTACCGGCAACAGCTACCTCTGGAGCTGGAAGGGCGGATCACAGCAGGGTCAGGCAATTGACAGTTACCGCAACCTGTATTGCGTGCCTACTCAGTATATCTCAACTCTGGGTCAGAATCCCGGCTATTAATCAGCATCTTCTCACACTATATTCAATTAGCTTATCATGAAGAAAAATATATTGATGATGGCACTGGCCTTAGTCGGGCTGTCGTTCTCAAGCTGTGAGAACAACACTGACCCGAAAGTGTCGCTGCCAACCCAAAACCAGAATTTTCTGAATACTCCGGCACTCGCCAACAACACATACGTGTTGAATCAGACCGAAGGCGTGGAGTTTACTTGCTCGCAGCCCGATTTCGGTGGCGTAGCCACCATCCCCACCTATGCGGTGCAGGTGTCGTTGAGCAAGGATTTCAACAGCGTTCCCGCCGAATGGAAATATAACGGAGCAGCCTCTACTCCCCAAAATTTCATTCAGCTTCCGAGCACTTACACCCGCACATCATTCACAGTACCCGCCCGTGAAATAGCTGACGCTATCAACGGCTGCCGTGGCTACAATGACGTGGATCAGCTGTCAGGTGCGGATTACCGCGACTATGAAGGTCCGCTGTATGTGCGCCTGTATGCTTATTTTGCTACTGCCGATGCTGCCACGCAGGAAAAATACGGTGTGTATTCAGCTCCTGTGGAACTTAAGAGCGTGATAGCTTATCCTACCGTTCGCCAGCCCGGATTCATTTATCTGGTAGGCGCACCCGAAGGATGGGCCGGTCCTGATGAGGCAAATGCCGCTCATTATGAAGACTGGAAACTTTATGAAGCAGACGATCAGATTGGTTCCGAGATATATCGTGCAACATTCGATATTGCTGCTGGTCAGTTCCAGTTCCGCTTCTATAAAGCACTCTCCGGTTGGGACGGCGGTGACTCCATGGGTTCTCAGTCGGAAGACAATCCCGTTGACATAGAACTGAAAGACGGAATTTACAACGGCTCACTCTCAGTGCCCGGTAAGGGTAGCTACCAGATTCCCAACTGGGAAGGCGGTATGGTGAGCATGGTAGTGAACGTGAAAGCCAAGACCGTTGAGTTCAAAAAGGTTAATTGATTACTCAAAATTAGACTTAGATAATGAAAAAATATCTCAATATAGCGCTCGCGGCTGTGCTCAGCATGGGATTTGCCGCTTGCTCCGATGACGATCCTTATCTGGGTATTCCTTCGGTTAATCCGCAGGAACCCATTATGCCCGCCGACGGTGTCACTGCTACAGATGCAGTGGCTGCCGGTGGCAGCGTGGACCTCAACGCCGCCGGTGAAAACGGTTCAGTGAAGATGCTTGATGTCACTGAGGTGAAAGATATGCCGGCAAGCTCCAAGTTGGCTATAGTCATGAATGTATCAGTCACCGAGGATATGGCCAATGCTCAGGCTATTGACCTGACAGTGGCTCCGGCCACCGATGGCAATGCAGTGTATTACGCATATGTTTCGGCCAATGAATGGACCGAATTGTTCCGCACAATGGTGAGCCGCGACCCGGCTCCCAAAAACATGTGGGTGAACTATGTAGCTTATGCCGTGAGCGAGAACCAGCGTGTGCTGTTGGGTGCCGTTGGCGCAGCTCAGGAAGTGGTTGTGACTCCTATTGCTCCCGACCATGTGATAGAAAGCGCATATTATCTGTATTTCTCAGGCAGAGGCTTTGCCGATGTGCAGAAGCTCAGCCAAGGAGGAAATGTTTATGACAATCCCGAGTTCATTGCAGTAATCAATGTAGAGGCCGGACAGGTTCCCTGCTCATTCCAGCTGATACCGGAAAGCACCAAGGCTGCCGGCCAGACATGGGCACAGAATCCATCACGCGTGTTCTACGGTCCTAAGGGACAGGAAAATCTGGTGGCTTCTACACCTGAGGCTAATGCTCCCGAGTTTGCCATTACATCAGCAGGTCGCTACGAACTGCGTGTGGACATGTATGATCTGACCTACAAATTGCAGGTTGCAGCAGAGTATCTGTACGTGCCCGGCGGCGGTAACGGTTGGAGCTTCTCCACAATGCTCGGCACCGACAACTATATCAACTATCAAGGCTTTGCTTATCTTGACGGCCAGTTCAAGTTCACCAACGCTCCCGGTTGGGATGCTCCCGGAAACTACGGTAACGCAGGCGACAACACCACACTCCAAAACGGTTCAAACGACAACTTCAGTGTGGATGGCCCGGCTGATCTGTATTATCTGAATGTGGATTTCGGCAAAATGAGCTATACCAAGACTGCCATAACCAAGATAGCAATCATAGGTGATGTGGCCGGTATAGGTTGGGACCATGGCAAATCTATAGCCATGACTGCCGACGATGCCACCAAACTCACATGGAGCGCAACAGTTAATCTTGAAGAAGGCAAGGAATGGAAGTTTGCCATGAACGGCGGCTGGGATATCAACCTCGGCGGTGTGGCAGGTGAGGACAACATACTGCGTTTTGGCGGCGACAACATCAAGGTTACCGCAGCAGATGCAGGTGCACGCACCATTCACCTTGATTTGAGCACTGTTCCTTACCAGTGGTGGATGGAATAAAATAGAACCGCAAATACTCTATATGTAAAGAGCGCGAGGCGAAAGTCTCGCGCTCTTCTTGTGATGCGGGGAACCGGATTTATGCACCCGCTTAGGGAAATATTGGGTGAAATGGTTGCAGAGGTGGGGATATATGACTAATTTTGTAGCGCGTTTCGGCATCTGCGATGCGCACACTCTCTACCAACGCATAACCATAACCTGAGCATGGATAAAAAAATCATGGATTCCGCCGCTGACAACATACGCGTGCTGTCGGCCTCAATGGTGGAAAAAGCAAAGTCGGGACATCCCGGAGGCGCCATGGGCGGCGCAGATTTCATCAATGTGCTTTATTCGCAATTTTTGGTAACTGACCCAGATGATCCTACATGGATAGCCCGTGACAGATTTTTTCTGGATCCGGGACATATGTCGCCGATGCTTTATTCAGTGCTTGCACTACAGGGACTGTACACAATGGAAGAGTTGCAGCAGTTTCGCCAGTGGGGCAGTGTCACTCCAGGCCATCCGGAGCTTAATCCGAGCCGTGGCATAGAGAACACTTCCGGACCTCTCGGCCAGGGTCATGTAATGGCAGTGGGCGCGGCAATAGCAGAGCGTTTTCTTGTGGCCCGCTTCGGGGACACGCTTGCGCACAAAACATATGCATTCATATCCGACGGCGGCATTCAGGAGGAGATTTCCCAGGGCGCAGGCCGTATAGCAGGTTATCTCGGCCTCAGCAACCTGATAATGTTCTACGACAGCAATAAGGTGCAGCTGTCAACAAATGTGGATGCCGTTGACGATGAGGATGTGGCAGCCAAATACCGCGCATGGCACTGGAATGTGCTGGAGGTTGACGGTACTGATCCTGTGGCTATGGCAAAGGTTCTTGAGGAGGCTATCGCAGAAAAGCATAAACCCACACTGATTATAGGCCATACAATAATGGGTCGCGGAGCTGTGACTGCCGACGGGAAGAATTTCGAGGGCCAGTGCAGCACTCACGGCAATCCTTTGAGCAAGTCAAACGGAGCTGATTTTGCCGCCACAATACGCAATCTCGGCGGTGATCCCGACAATGCGTTCGTGATACGGCCTGAAGTGGCAGAGCTTTATGCGCAGCGTCGCGAGGCACTCCGCAAGGAGGTCGCCGAGCGTCATGCTGCTGAAAAGGCCTGGCGCGAAGCCAATCCTGAAAAGGCAGCGTTGCTTGCCACATATCTTGAAGGAAAAGAACCCGCTGTTGATTACAAGGCTATCGTTACCAAGGCTGATTGTGCCACCCGCACGGCATCATCGGCTGTGCTCAGCGAGCTTAGCCGCGTGCTCGGCAATATGATTGTGTCGAGTGCGGATTTGGCCAATTCAGACAAGACTGACGGTTTTCTCAAGCATACTCATGCCTTTACACACGGTGATTTCACCGGGGCGTTTCTGCATGCCGGTGTGAGCGAGCTTACCATGGCAGTGATTATGAACGGCATCGCGGTACACGGCGGTCTCGTAGGTGCGTGCGGCACATTCTTTGTGTTCTCGGACTACATGAAACCGGCAGTGCGCATGGCGGCTCTTATGGAGCTTCCGGTGAAATATGTGTGGAGCCACGATGCGTTCCGCGTGGGTGAGGACGGTCCCACTCACGAACCTATAGAGCAGGAGGCGCAAATACGTCTCATGGAGCAGTTCAACAACCTGTCGGGCAAGATGTCAATGCTTGTGCTGCGTCCGGCCGACAGATTTGAAACGGTGGTGTGCTGGCAGATGGCCATGGAGAACACCACTTCTCCCACAGGACTTATTTTCACCCGTCAGGATGTAAAGGATCTGCCCGACAACTCCTATGAAAAGGCTCTGGGATGCCGCAGGGGAGGATACGTGGTGCGTGATGCCGAGAATGCAGATGTGACACTGCTCGGCAATGGCTCGGAGGTGACGCTGCTGTGTGAGGTAGCCGTGCTTCTGGAGGCAGAAGGTATCAGAGCACGTGTGGTATCGGTACCTTCAGTAGGCTTGTTTGAACGCCAGAGTGCGGAGTATCGCAGTGAGGTTGTTCCGACCGACATTCCGGTTTACGGTCTCACAGCCGGACTGCCATGCACATTGCGTCCGCTGGTTGGCGTGAACGGTACGGTTTACGGCATGGAGCGCTTCGGAGCTTCGGCACCGTTCCGCGTTCTTGACGAGAAGTTCGGCTATACTCCCGATGCAGTGCTTGCCCGCGTAAAAGCTTTTATAGGCAGATAACAACGGAATAGACAAAATATCAGCTCCCCTCCCACGGCTCAGTGCCAACGGGAGGGGAGCTGTTTGTTAATGGGCTATGGAAAAGATTACATTCCGTAGCGGCTCCAGTCAACGAGACGCATGTCGCCTTTTTCCTTGAAGGTGGTGTGGAATGCAAATGCGCCTTCCAGACGGTGACATGTCTGTCCGCCCTGACCGAATGCGAGATATTCGCGGAGAAGGGGACGGTAGGAGGGATGAGCGCACTTCTCAATGATTTCATGAGCACGCTGCACGGGGTCAAGGCCACGAAGGTCGGCCACGCCCTGCTCGGTGATGAGAATGTCAACAGAGTGCTCGGAGTGATCCACGTGTGATACCATGGGCACTATGTTGCTTATTATGCCGCCTTTGGTGATGGACGGGCAAGAGAAAATGGAGATGTAACCGTTGCGTGTGAAGTCGCCTGAGCCACCGATACCGTTCATCATGCGTGTGCCGAGAACATGGGTGGAGTTGATGTTGCCGAAAATGTCGGCTTCAAGTGCGGTGTTCATGGCAATAACTCCAAGACGGCGAATTACTTCGGGATTGTTGGAAATCTCAGAGGGACGAAGCACGATTTTGTCGCGGAAGAACTCAAGGTTGCCGAGAACTTCGGATTCGGTTTTGTCGCTGAGTGTGAGCGAGCAGGATGAGCCGAATTTGCATTTGCCAAGCTTCATAAGCTCGATTACGGCATCCTGCATCACCTCGGTGTACATTTCAAATGGAGGAATCTCCTTGGCGTCGCCCAGGCCGAAGAGCACTGCGTTGGCCACATTGCCCACACCTGACTGAATGGGAAGGAATGTCTTGGGTATGCGTCCGGCACGTATTTCCGCGAGCAGGAAATTGCACACATTAGCACCGATCTGCAGGGTTGTGTCATCAAGTTCGGTGAAGCCCTTGATACCATCGTAGTAATCGCTGTGTACAACGCCTACAATCTTGGCGGGATCAATTTTAACGGTGGGACAGCCAATGCGGTCAGAGGGCTTGAAAATGGGTATTTCGCGACGGTTAGGGGGGTCGAGAGGAAGATAAATGTCGTGAAGACCGTACATGTTGCGCGGGAGCTTGGAGTTAAGCTCAAGGATGACATGTTTGGCAAATTTAACCCAAGTGGGCACGTTGCCTACGCCGGTTCCGAGCACAACTTCGCCATCGTCCATCACTTCGGCAACCTCAAGAATAGCGTAGTCAAGATTGCCATAGAATCCGTAGCGGAATTTTTGAGCGAGTTCGCTCAGATGAAGGTCAAAATAGTGCGCATCGTGGCTGTTGATACGCTTGCGGAGGTCGGGGGTGTTCTGATAGGGGGTGCGCCGGTTGATGGCGTTGGCACGCGAAAGGGCACCATCGGCCCACTGGTTGGTGGAAGCACCGGTGAAAATATTGATTTTGAATGGGCGTCCTGCCTCATGCTCTTTCACAGCTTTGGCTGCAATGGCTTCGGGCACTACTTTAGGAGAACCTGATGCGGTGAATCCGGAAAAACCACAACTGTCGTCGTTTTTAATCATAGCGGCGGCTTCAGCGGCTGTAAGGATGGGAAATGCCATATTTGCTACAAATGATTATGTGATTAATTGGAATTAGTTTTAGAGGTATAGTCAGAAAGAACGTGGAGCGAGCACTTCGGCATCGATGATTGCCTGTCGCCAGCGGCGATAATGCTCTGAAATTTCGGGCGATTCGGGAGCCACGGCATCCGGAATGGATGGCACGTCCGGAACGGGTGGAGTTTCTACAGGAGCAGGCTTGATCTGAATGATGCTGCCACCTTCGTCCTCAGGACTCATGATGACCGGAACAGACGGCTCATGAGTGCGGGCAACAGGCGGGGGCGCGGCAGGCGCAGAATAGCGGCGCACAGGCTCGTAGCGGTATCTGCGCTTACGCTTGTACGCTTTCCATTTCTTTTCACCCCATGCGGCTCCGGCTGTAATAAGTATGGTTACAACCAAACCAAGGATTTGCTCCATAGTGCACGTTTTTGTATTTTTGTGCAAAAATAAAAATTTTATTTTGATTGACCACCCTTAAATATTATAAATAGAGAAATTTATGGCGTTAAACACAGATATATCCAACAAAAGAGTGTATATAGAAACTTACGGCTGCCAGATGAATGTGGCGGATTCAGAAGTTGTGGCCGCAATAATGGAGATGGCCGGTTATTCGACAGTGGATGAGCTGGATAGCGCGGATGCGGTGCTGTTGAACACATGCTCCATCCGCGACAACGCCGAGCAAAAGGTGCTCGGGCGTCTCCAGGCCCTCAACGCAGTGAGAAGAAAGCGCGGTAAAGAGAAAGGTTTGATAATAGGGGTGATAGGGTGCATGGCCGAACGTGTGAAACAAGATCTCATTGCCAATCATGGCGTGGATCTGGTGGCCGGTCCTGACAGCTATATGTCGCTGCCTGAACTGTTTGCCTCGGTAGAGGCCGGCGAAAAAGCCATAAATGTGGAACTGAGCACTACCGAAACATATCGCGATGTGCTGCCTGTGCGCATAGGAGGAAATGTGGTGAGCGGATTTGTGAGCATAATGCGCGGATGCAACAATTTCTGTTCCTATTGCATCGTGCCTTATACCCGCGGGCGTGAGCGCAGCCGCGAACTGCACAGTATTCTCGCCGAGGTAGCCGATCTGCGTGCCAGAGGCTATAAAGAGGTGACTCTGCTGGGACAGAATGTCAACAGCTACCGTTATGTGGATGAGCAGGGCAATGTGACAGATTTTGCATCATTGCTTGCGGCGGTTGCGGATGCGGCTCCTGACATGAGGGTGCGGTTCACTACTTCTCACCCCAAGGATATGGCCGACAGCGTGCTCGAAGTGATGGCATCGCGGGCCAATATCTGCCGTCATATACATCTGCCGGTGCAGAGCGGGAGCAACAGTGTGCTCAAGGCCATGAATCGTCATTATACCCGTGAATGGTATCTGGAAAGGGTGGCCGCGATTCGTCGCATAGTGCCTGACTGCGCCATAAGCACGGACCTGTTTACGGGTTTTCACGGGGAAACGGAGGAAGATTTTCAGGAGACACTGAGCCTGATGCGCGAAGTGGGATTTGACGCGGCGTTCATGTTTAAATATTCGGAGCGTCCGGGCACTCTTGCATCAAAGATGATGCCGGACAATGTGAGCGAGGAAGTGAAAATAGATCGCCTGGACAGGATGATAGCCGTGCAAAATGAGCTTAGTGCCGAGGCCAACAAGCGTCAGATAGGGTGTGAAGCAGAGGTGCTGGTGGAAGGTGTGTCAAAACGCTCCAAGGAGGAGATGATGGGACGCACAAGCCAGAACCGCAGTGTGGTATTTGCCCGCGAAGGCGCAAAGGTGGGAGACATAGTGCGCGTGCGCATCACCGATGCTTCCAGTGCCACTCTGCGCGGGGTGCGCATATGATTTATTCTTCGGGTTTGGGCGCGATTTTTATCAGCTCCAGACGAGTGGCAGTGCGCTTGACAATAGTGAACTGAAGCTGGTCAATGTCAATTACTTCGCCTTGTGTGGGTATGGCTCCGCATGAATGCAGGATGTATCCGGCAAGGGTTTGGTAGTCATCGCTTTCGGGAATGTCAATGTGGTAGTTCTCGCGCAATGACTCAATTTCGATTCGTCCGGAACATTCATAAATGCCGGGCTCCACTTCACGTGCGAATATTCCTGCGGAGTCATGCTCATCGCGGATGTCGCCGAAAATTTCTTCTACAAGGTCTTCAAGTGTGACGAGTCCGGCAGTGCCTCCGAATTCATCCACTATTATGGCCAGAGACCTTTTTTCGTTGAGGAGCCGTTGCATGAGTTTCTTTGCAAGGAGTGACTCGGGGGCATATACCACTTCCTTAAGGTGCTCTTTCCAGTCCGATTCGGGATTGAACAGTTCGCTGACATGTATATATCCGAGCACAGTGTCAATGTCGTTGTCATACACCACTATTTTGCTTCTCCCGGATTTGGTGAAAAGTTGGGAAAGCTCTTCGCGTGTGGTGGTGTTGATGTTGACCGACACAATCTCGTTGCGCGGAAGCATGCAGTCGCGCACATGTGTGCTTGAGAAGTCAAGTGCGTTGTGAAATATTTTTACCTCGTTTTCCACCGGTCCTTTTTCAGGGTTGACCTCGTCAATGGTTTTTTCAAGATATTGATTGAGGTCACCAACCGAGAGTGTTCCCATTCGTGAAACAGCTGTTTTGATGCCGCACATCTTCATGAGCACTTTGGAAAGCCACGTGGTGAATATGGCTATGGGGTAGAGGATAATGTAGAAAAACATTACCGGCAGAGCAAAGAGCTTGAGCGAGAGATTGGGGTTGATGCGGAATATGCTTTTTGGAAAAAATTCTCCTGTTATAAGGATTACGCCGGTGGATATAAGCGTGGATATGAGCAGGAGCAGAGCCTGATTGAGATGGTACTGCTCAAGCCAATGTTTCTCAATAAGCTCAGCTGCCCCCATACCGTAGATGACGAGCATGATGTTGTTGCCGACAAGAATGGTGGAGATGAAAAGATCGGAGTCGGAGAAAAACTTCTGCACGAAATGGTTGATCAATCCTCCGCGCTTGCTGTCAAGTTCCATCCGCACACGGTCGGCGGTGATGTATGCTATTTCGGTGCCGGAGAACAAGGCTGAGAACATCAGCGAAATAACGGCAAGTATAATCCAAGTGGTAAGGGTCATGATGATTGATGTTTTTTAGGTCTTCGGGCCGGCCGTTTTGGTTTGGACGGTTCCGAATCTTTAATCGGGGTGAGTTTGTGGGTAGGGTCAAGTTTCTTGACTCTGACCGGCTGAGTGTTGCGGGCCGGCATCGGAGGAGCGGAGTTGGTGGTTTTGGCCGGTTGCACATCCTTTTCCTGTGTGGATGCGGGAGAAATGCGCTTCTGCTGCGAGGCCCTCGGGAGCGTGGGGCGCAATCCGGGTCGTCCCTGCACTGTCGGGGTGGCTGATAGAGGCACTCCGAGCGAGTCGGTGGGGCCTTGCTGCTGTCGGGCAGTGTCGGCAGATGTTTCCTTGTCCTGCTCCACGGGGAATATGCCGGATACATTGACAACATGGTATTGTGTCATTTTGTCATTTGAAACAAATCCATAGCCTTCAATGATGCGGTCGGCGCGCTCAATGTGGATGAAAGAGTCGGAGTATATTTTCTGGTTCTTTTGGTCCCAGAACAACTGCTGGGTGAGGAATTTCTCGTTTGACATGTTGGTTATGTCAACGTATCCGTCAAGTCTCCAGAGCTGTTTTTCCTTGAAATATGTGGCCGAATCGCAATCAACGGTGGCATCAATACGGAAAAAGTTGTCATATTTCTCAAGGTGCATTCCTTTAGGGAAAGTCCACCGTGGCTCGGAAGCCTGATCAAACATGAGCCACAGCGGAGTGTCGATACGGTAGCGCGTGATGCCGGAATCGGAAATCAGGGTGCTGACCTGTGTGGAGGTCATTGTGGCGAAATTCTCGGGGTCAAATGTGCCGGCAACAGTCTCGGTAGGTTTGTTGCTGCAGGAATGTAGCACTCCTATCCCAACACTTACGATGGCAAGGGCCGGGAGTAGATGTAATGACCAGATGGCTGAGAGCAGCCTGTTACTTGATCTTGTTCTGGAAGAACCAAAGTTCATTGAAGTTCACACCTAATTTCACGCTGAAATAATTCTCTTTAAGCATGGGGTTGGGGGAAGCCTGACGATGTTTCCACTCAAAACCAATGTTTATTATGGTTTTGGAGCTGAGGGTAGGAAGACCGAAACCGACAGTGAGACCATATTCGTTCACTTTGTTGGCACCAACCATCATGTAATCACGGCCATAAAATCCGCCAATGCGTGTGGTGAGACGGCCAAGGTAGTTGCCTCGGGGATTATGGGTGTATTGCGCACCGAAAGCGGCTTTCCAGCGGTCGGCGAATTTGGTGGTTTCAAAAGCGGGGAGCTTGAGCATGCTGACTTTGCTCCATGGCTGGTAGGTGAAGTCGGCTTCCACCAAGAGCCGTTTGCGCCAAGAGTAGCTTAGGCCGCCGCCCCATGTTTCAGGAAGATAGGCATTGCCGTTAAGCTTCTCGCGGGCGAGAGTGTCGGGAACCTCGTCGGCCTGCATGTCGTATTTCACAACCCAAGCATGGCCCAGCAGGGATTTCTTGGGCGAGTACACGAGACCGAGACCGACAGTGTGGTCGGAGCCGAAAGTGCGGTGGTACTGGAGACCGAACTGCAGGTGATAGTCACGAACTTCGGTTACATGCTCAAACAAGGAAGAAGAACCGTTGTCGGTGGCCACGTACACATCATTGACCACGTTGCCGAACATGTAGGAGATGTTTGCACCCACGTTGAGTCCGTCAATGATTCTTGCTCCGAACCCGAGATAGAGTTGGTTGAGACCGCCTGATCCCTGACGGGTGTTGAGACCGTTTTTGATTTCGGATCCGAAAGAGTAGCCTACGGATGAGTAGGGGAGAAGACCGAGGCTTGCTCCGAATCTATGGCCGATAGGCACCTGAAGTGTCATATAGTCAAGACCGCCACCATATCGCTGCTCTTTGACCTGTGGCTGTATGCCGGTGTCGGTGCTTTTGATAGAGGTGAAATCCACACCCATGTCAAAAAGGAATGTGAGAGAGTCAATTGCGGCATAAGAGGCCGGGTTCATCACATTGATTTGCCTGCCGGAATTCATGGCATATCCCACTCCACCCATTTGGCTTTGAGCCGATGTGGCGTTGTCGTTGAGCAGACCGTATCCGAATTTGGAGTACGGGCTTGAAATCTGGGCAGATGCACTAAAGACGCATGCAGCCAGTGCACATACGGCAATAAGTTTATTTATCTTCATTGTATAATAGTATTCTGTTGAGTCCTTTGCTGACAAGATTGGGATCTACATGCACATCAAAATCACAGAGCTTGCTAAGCTCTCCGGCCCATCCGCCGGTCATTACCACCTGAGTGGCGGGATCCATGCGGTGGCGGTAGTAGGAGATGGCACCCACTATGCCGTAAACGGCACCGAGAATCATGGCGCTGGGGGTGTCGTTGCCCATGAAGCGGGTACAACGCAATTCGCGAGGCACTTCCACTCTGGGGAGTCGCGCCGTGTACCGGTGTAGAGCTTCCAGACGCATGCGCATGCCGGGAGCAATGTTGCCGCCAAGGAAATGGCCGTCAGCACTTACGGCATCGTAAGTCACTGCAGTGCCGGCATCCACCACCAGCAGCGGTACACCGGGCAACGTGGCCCAAGCTCCCACAGCAGCGGCAATCCTGTCGGTGCCGAGAGTGTGTGGCGTGGCATAGTCAATGACTATGGGCAATGGCGTGGTGTGGTCAAGCCGGCACACCTTGGGCACCAAGTGGCGTATGCCCTGAAGCAGTTCGGTGCCCTTGCTCGCAACGGAGCAGTAGATGGCACTGCCAAGCGTATCGTGCTGGCGCACGAAACGCTCCACCTGATCCACTTCCAGATGGGGTTCTATGCGCATGGCCACAGCCCTGTCTCCGTCCCAGAGCGCTAATTTAGCGGCCGTGTTACCTTGGTCAATGGTGAGATTCAATGACATTTGGGCGCAAATTTACTAAATACATTGCAATTATCGCTCACCGTGAATAAAAAATATTACAGACAGAACCTTAGGGGCGGTGAGGTGTTTTATAAATACATATAACAAAGAAACTCTCTTAAAAAATATTACAACTATGACTGCAACAACCAAATCAATTCGCGGCACACGTACCGAAGCCAATCTGGTGAAAGCTTATATGAGCGAATCGGCCGCTTATTCCCGTTATACCTACTATTCACAGCAGGCAACCAAGGAATCATATTTTCCTATAGCACGTATATTTGCTGAAACAGCGGCTAATGAGCTGCATCACGGTAAAATCTTCTTCAAATATCTGGAAGGAGGCAAGGTGGATGTGAACCTTAATGTGGATGCAGGTGTAATCGGAACCACACTTGACAATCTTGCCACCGCTGCTGCCGAAGAACACAGCGAGGGCGTTGAACAATATGCCGAAGCCGCCAAGGTGGCTGAAGAGGAAGGTTTTGCAGACATCGCAGCACATTTCCGCTCCATAGCCAAAGTGGAAGAGCGTCATGAACGCCGCTTCAACCGCCTGCATGAGCAGGTCAAGAACGGCACAGTATGGAAGCGTGACAAACCTATCCGTTGGCAGTGTCTCGTGTGCGGTTTTGTATTCGTGGGCACCGAACCCCCGTTGACTTGCCCCGCATGCAACCATCCGCGTGAGCATTACATGGCTTTGGATGAGGACAACGATTGACATTCTTATTTCAATTCTTGATAAATCCCTTTCAGGCTTCGCCGTACTCGGCGGAGCCTGATTGCGTTTGTGTATTCCACTCATTATAGTTATCTTTGCGGTGATTTAGCCATAGGCGGTCATATTTGTTCATCACTTTATAAACGACTGATTATTATGCGCATGAACGGTTTTTTGCATATGGATAGTGTCAGAGTGGTAATTTTTGCAGTATGCTTGGGTATAGGATTGCCTTTGTGGTCACAAACCCAAATCAATTATAGCCTTACGCGATGCGGCAATCCGTCGCATACGCTTTTTTCTGTTCCTCCGGTGACTTCGGAGCTGGCTGAAGAAGAGACCAAGACATTGCTTATAGACAGAGAAGATTTTGATTCGATACTGACTGTGGCAGCGCATATGCGCAAGCCGATGCCCAAGGGATATTTTGCCCCTCCGGTGTTCACTTCTATAGCTTATCTTGACACCCTCAGCCTGCGTCCCGTGAAGCGCGCCCCCGAGTTTGCCGGGGCCTTCACATGGATAGACGAGGCGCAGTGGCACAGCAATATGATGCGCCACACCAAGCAATATTACATGGTGGCATATCCCGAACAAGTGAGGTTTAATGTGCGCACCTTGCCTGTGCCACCCAAAAACTTCCGTGCGTTTGTGGACCCCGTAACCACCATGATTGTGCTTGAGGAGGAAAATATGCAGACGGAGAAGAATCCCGACGGGTTAAACGTGAATATAGCTCCGAAACACTGGATAACTGATTTTACGGCTTCGCTGCAGTTTTCACAGGCGTACATATCTCCAAACTGGTATCAGGGAGGTACCCGCAACCTGAATATGATAGCCCAGGCAATATACAATGTAAAGCTCAATCAGAAACTGCATCCGAAACTTATGTTTGAGGCCACAGTGCAATACAAATTAGGTATGAACAGTGCCCCCGATGATACTGTACGTTCCTACAACATCAGTGAGGATTTGTTTCAGGCCAATGCCAAATTCGGTCTGAAGGCTCTCAAACGGTGGTACTATTCATCGACTTTGGCCTTCAAGACCCAGCTGTTTAACAGCTATCCGAGCAATTCGCGCACGATGCGTGCCGCATTCATGTCGCCCGGAGAGTTGAATGTGGGTGTCGGTATGACTTATCACTATGAGAATCCCAAAAAGACTGTGGCACTCAACGTGTCGCTGTCGCCATTGTCATGGAACCTGCGCACCTGTATCAACAGGAAACTTGACCCTGTGTCAATGAGCATCGACAACGGGCACAGATCGATAAATGAGTTCGGTAGCAATGCGGAAGTCACGTTCAGCTGGAAGATAGCCTACAACATACATTATTATACCCGGTTGTTCTCATTTACCGACTACGAGTATATCCAAGCTGACTGGGAGCATACGTTGTCGTTTGACATAACACGCTTTTTGTCAACGCAGATATATTGTCACATGCGTTATGATTCCAACACGCCACCATGTGACGATTCAAACTGGAAGAAATTTCAGCTCAAAGAGATATTTTCACTCGGATTTAATTACAAGTTCTCATCCATATGAGTCTGAGGCAACTGATGGTGGCGATGGTGTGTGCGTGGCTTTTGCCGGCTGCGGCACGCAACCATGCGCCAGAATTGCCGTCAGTAGCCGAAACAGATTCATGCTACAGTTATGAGGAGGTGTGCATGCGCATGATGCACAGGCCGCTGCATCCGGTAGAAGGGATATGGCAGCTCACATCCAACGGAGCATGTGTGGCGATAGAGCGTTACGATTCCGGTGCCCCACGTTCCATAACCGATGAGGTGGTGTACAGGATGGTGCTGATAGAATCACCCGACCGGGCGGCACGCAACGGCAGTGTCATAGGTTATCTGCAGCCGAGCGCAAAAGCCAATGTGTATAATGCCCGTATATATACTTCAATAGTGAACGGGAGAATATGCAATCCCCACGGATTTATGATGCAGGTGGAGGAAAAGTCCACGGATACCGGCATGGTGAGCAGTCTCGTGCTTATACAGGATAGCCCGCGATTTCAATTCAATGTGTGGAAACTGTTGCCGTATCTCTACCGAAGGGTGCTGAGGCGCAATGCCCCGCGCGCCGAAGTGGACGGGTGTGTGAGAGTGTTTCCCGAACCGGCCAAGCCGCGATTTCCCCGTTATTTATAAGCTATGGCACGAATCCTTGTAGTATTGACTGTTATTGCGGCTCTGGTGTGTGGGGGCGATGCTTGGGCGCGTCGCACGACTCGCAGCAAGCTCAAAACGCCCGAGGTGCAATCGCTCCCCGGTGCCGAGATACCTGTAAGGACTGGGATGATAACGGTGCAGGGGTATGACAAACCGTTGCGCTCGCGTTATGAAACAATGTTTGTGACAAACCATACCGACAGCACAGTGACCGCAGTGCGGATGCGGTTGCAGTATATATCAATGGACGGAGACACCATTCATGAGGCCGTGCGTGTGGTCAAGTGTCAGATGCCTCCCAAAGCGACCCGAAGAATCACATTGTCCTCGTGGGACAAGCAGCTTACATTGTATTATCATCTGACGGCCAAACCGTCGCGACTTAAAGGCACGCCATACAAAATCAACATAGTGCCGCAGGAAATGTCAATTACAACTACACCTACACCTTAATAATATATATGGCAACGATAGCAGCACATAATGATGCGGAACGGCTCAACGAGCTTGCCTCGGGAAGCATAGGCCGCCTGTTGTGGCACTACAGCATTCCGGCTGTGGTGGGTATGCTTGTGATGTCGCTATATAATGTGATTGACCGCATATTCATAGGTCAGGGTGTGGGTCCTGAGGCAATTGCCGGGCTCACCATCACATTCCCTGTCATGAACCTGTCGGCGGCACTCGGCGTGCTGATAGGAGCCGGCTCATCGGCCCGCGTGTCCATAATGCTCGGAGCCTCAAACCACAAGGGAGCACTGATGGTGCTGGGAAACTCGCTTACGCTCATAGTACTGATAGCAGCCGTTTACATATCCTGCTTTGCTTTGTTTCTTGACGAGATACTTTTGGCTTTTGGCGCCAATGAAGTTACGCTTCCGTATGCGCGTGATTTTATGATGTATATACTGCCCGGCATGTTCATAATGAACATATCGTTCAGCTTCAACAATATAATGCGAGCTTCGGGCTATCCCCTCCGCGCAATGGTGACAATGTTTATAGGAGCGGGCTTCAACATAATTTTTGCGCCACTGTTTATTTTCGGCTTGGGATGGGGCATCAAGGGTGCGGCTATAGCCACTGATATAGCAATGACCATATCGGCAGTGTTTGTCATGGCACATTTCATGCGCCCTGGAAGCATATTGCATTTCACTAAAGGAACTTTCAGACTGCACGGAAGCATAGTGTGGGGCATAATAACCATAGGTGCGGCCCCATCGCTGGTGAATTTTGCAGCATCGGTAATCAACGCCATTATCAATCACTCGCTATTGCGTTATGGAGGCGAGCTTGCTACCGAAGCCATAGCAGCGGCAGGCATACTTACCACCTATACATCGCTTCTTGTGATGGTGATAGTGGGGATGTGTCAGGGTATGCAACCCATTGTGGGATACAATTACGGGGCCGGGCTTATGCACCGCCTAAAGCGGGCTTACTGGCTTACATGCTTATGGGCAACGGTGATTTGCTCGCTCGGTGCAGCGTTTGCAATGGTGTGTCCGCAATACATAGCACGAGCTTTTTCGCCTGATGCACGCCTCATAGAGGTTACATCCAACACACTCATTATAGCTACTCAGGCATTTTGGGTGGTGGGATTTCAGGTCGTGTCAACCAATTTCATGCAGTCGCTTGGCAAAGCCACCTTATCAATAGTACTGAGTCTCAGCCGTCAGGTCATATTTCTTATACCGTTGCTCCTGCTGTTGCCACCGCATTTCGGGCTTGACGGAATATGGATGGCTTTTCCGAGCAGTGACCTGTTGGCGGCTTTGATTACCGGATCAATCATGGTGTGGGAAATGCACCAGATTTCTAAAATGACAAAAAAAACAATCTGAGGTGAAATTATTTGCATATATTTGCGTCTAAATAAAATGAAAGCTGATATAAGCCAATACTTAAATTCAGATCACATACTTAACTAACTATTTACAATATGAAGAAAATGTTTAGAGCAATTGCGTCACTTTTCTTGTTTGGCGCTATGCTCATCCCCGCTTTGGCGCAGGCACAGATGCCCGCAATCGGCGTGGATCAGGATGTGAGGATAGGTAAACTGCCTAATGGCCTCACTTACTACATTCGTCACAACGACTACCCCAAAGGACAGGCTGATTTCTATATTGCACAGCGTGTCGGCTCCATCAATGAGGAGGATCATCAGCGCGGATTGGCTCACTTCCTTGAGCATATGTGCTTCAACGGATCCAAGCATTTCCCCGGCAACAGCCTCATCAAGTATCTGGAATCAGTAGGTGTTAAATTCGGACAGAACCTCAACGCCTATACCGCAGTGGACCAGACCGTGTACAACATCAACAATGTGCCTGTGGCCCGTGAAGGTGTTCAGGACAGCTGTCTGCTCGTGCTCCATGACTGGGCCAACGACCTTCTGCTTCTGCCTGAGGAGATAGATGCCGAACGCAAGGTTATTCATGAGGAATGGCGCAGCCGCATGGTTGGTCAGACCCGTATAATAGAGAACCTTCTCCCGGTGATTTATCCCGGTGACCGCTACGGCTATCGTTTCCCGATCGGCACAATGGAAGTTGTGGACAACTTTGAGCCTCAGGCCCTTCGCGACTACTACGAGAAGTGGTATCGTCCCGATTTGCAGGGTATCATCGTGGTAGGTGATATCAACGTGGACCGTATCGAGAACAAAATCAAGGAGATGTTCTCAGACATAGAGATGCCCGAAAATCCTGCCGAGCGCGTGTATTTCCCTGTCAGCGATACCGGCGGAACAATCTATGCCATAGGCCATGATCCCGAGCAAACCAATACTTTGGCCGAGCTGATGTTCAAGACCGAGGCATTCCCCGATTCAATGAAAAATTCATTCCCGTACTACGCACAGCAGTATGTTGTGGAAATGATGTGCGATATGCTCAACAATCGTCTCAACAAGATTTCGGCCAAACCCGACGCTCCTTTCGGGGGGGCTTCCGTATCTTACGGCAACTTCTTCCTTGCAAAGACCAAGGATGCCCTGACCGTGGGTGCCATCAGTAAGGACAATGATGCCGTAACTCCTGTGGCAGCCGCTTACCGTGAGCTTCTGCGTGCAGCACGTTTCGGCTTCACCAAGAGCGAATACAACCGTGTGAAGGATGAATATATGTCGCGAATGGAGCGTGTTTACAACAACCGCAAGCAGCGTGAAAGCACATCTTATGTGCAGGAATATGTGGAAAACTTCCTCAACAACGAGCCTATACCCGGTATTGAGACAGACTATGAGATAGCCAAGATGCTTACCTCCGTACCTCAGATACTTGATGCCATCAACCAGACTCTTCCTCAGCTCATCACTACCGACAACCGTGTGCTTCTTGCCATGATGCCGGACAATGCCGAGAGCAAGTATCCTACTGCGGATGATTTTGCCAAGGCTTTTGCCGCTATCGATGCTGAAAACATGGAGGCTTATGTGGAGAACGTGAAAACCGATCCGTTCATTCCCGCTCTGCGTCCTGCCGGCAAGATTGTGAAGGAGGAAAAGAACGAGACTTTTGATGCCACTACATGGACTCTGAGCAACGGTGCCACTGTAATAGTGAAGCCCACCAAATTCAAGGATGATGAAATACTGTTTGCTGCAACAGCTGTAAACGGCACATCCAATTATGGCGACGATTATGCTTCATCACTCATATTCATGCCTATGGCAATGCGTTTTGCCACCGGTTTCGGCACATATAACAGCACTGAAGTGGATGAGTATCTTGCAGGCAAGCAGGCCGGCGTTTCAGCATCGCTCCGCGCATATCAGCGTCAGATAAGCGGAAACTCCACACCTAAGGATCTCAATACTCTCGGTGAACTTATCTATGCCATGTTCACTGAATTCAATATTGATGAAGACGAATTCAAAGCAACTCAGGCCACTCTGGCAGGGCAGCTTGCCAATCAGGAGGCTGATCCTCAGTATATCTTCTCTACCAAGGTGATGGATACACTGTTCAAATCGCCCCGCATGCGTCAGCTTAACACAAAGATTGTGAACGAAGCAAGCCGCGAGCAGATTCTTGAAATCGTTCATTCCCAGCTTGCCAATGCAGCAGACTTCACATTCACTTTCGTTGGCAACGTGAACATGGATTCACTCCGCAATGTGGTTGAGAAATATATAGCTTCATTGCCTGCTGAGAAAGCTAACCGCACTTTCGGCGGCACCAATCCCGCTCTTGACATCATCAAGGGTTCAGGTGTGAGCACCTATTCAACTTCCATGCAGACACCTCAGACTTGGTGCTACATCACCGAATACGGTCATGACAAATTCACCAACCGCAACCGTCTGCTCGCTTCCATGACCGGTCAGGTTCTGTCAAAACGCCTCAACGATATCATCCGTGAGCGTGAAGGCATGGTTTACTCAATCGGTGCAAACGGATCTATGGAACGCTTTGACAGTTCCAATACCGAAATCATGTCGGCATTCCCCATGAAGCCTGAAATGAAAGACAAAGCTCTGGAACTTATAGAGAAGGAATTTGTGCGCATGGGCAACGATGTGCAGCCCGACGAGCTTAATGCCGTGAAAGAATTCATGGTGAAGTCGTTCACCCAGAGCATGGAGCAGAATGGTGGCTGGCTCGCTGCAATCTCCGGCTGGAGTCTTGACGGTGTGGATACCTTGACAAAATCCGTTGAAGATGTGAACTCTATCACAGTGGATGACATCAAGGCATTTGCCACTCAGCTTCGTGCACAGGGCAACTATCGTGTGGTAGTGCTTGACCCTGCACAGTAACCAACACTTTAGACTTAAAATACGGCGGGTGCGTCAATCATGGCGCACCCGCTTATTATATTGGTACCCCGGGCATAGGGCAAGGTATATATGGTACAAAAAAGAAGCATGCCACACCTTTTTTTGATGTGGCATGCTTTTGATTTAATCCTTGATGGAGGCGGCTTTATTCAGCTTTGCCTGCGCTACCAAGCACTTTTTCAATTTTGTGCTTGTAGAGTTTCTCCATTTCGTCACGAGCGGGACCGAGGTATTTGCGGGGGTCAAATTCACCGGGTTTCTCAACAAATACTTTGCGGATAGCAGCGGTCATAGCCAGACGGCTGTCGGAGTCAATGTTGATTTTGCAAACAGCGCTCTTAGCGGCTTTGCGAAGCTCTTCTTCGGGAATACCGATAGCATCGGGAAGTTTGCCACCGTATTTGTTGATCATGTCAACATATTCCTGAGGAACTGAGGAAGAACCGTGGAGCACGATGGGGAATCCGGGGAGTTCCTTCATAACAGCGTCAAGCACGTTGAATGCCAATGGAGGGGGCACGAGACGACCTTCGGCGTTGCGTGTGCACTGCTCGGGAGTGAACTTGTAAGCACCGTGTGATGTGCCGATGGAGATAGCGAGGCTGTCGCAACCTGTGCGGGTAGCGAAGTCCACAACTTCAGCGGGGTCGGTGTAGGTGTGGTGGTCGGAAGAAACTTCGTCTTCAACGCCGGCGAGTACGCCGAGTTCACCTTCAACAGTTACATCAAACTGGTGAGCGTAGTCCACAACTTTTTTGGTGAGAGCCACATTCTCCTCGTAGGGGAGGTGAGAGCCGTCGATCATAACAGAAGAGAAACCGTTGTCGATGCAAGATTTGCAAAGCTCAAAGCTGTCACCGTGGTCGAGGTGAAGCACGATCTGGGGGTGTTCCCAACCGAGTTCTTTGGCATAAGCAACAGCACCCTGAGCCATGTAGCGGAGGAGTGTAGCGTTGGCATAGTTGCGTGCGCCTTTGGAAACCTGAAGGATAACGGGAGATTTTTCTTCAGCAGCAGCTTTGATGATAGCCTGCAGCTGCTCCATGTTGTTGAAGTTGAAAGCAGGGATGGCATAGCCGCCCTTGATTGCCTTTGCAAACATCTCACGGGTGTTGACAAGGCCTAACTCTTTGTAACTTACCATTTAGTTTGTATATTAGTGTTAATAACTATATGCATACGATTATGCGATGCAAATATATAAAAAAATATCTGCATATAAGTGAGTTTATGTCACTTTTTCTTAGGGGCATGGAGCCATGTGTGGATGCATCCCACGAGCAGTGCGCCGCCGATTATATTGCCGATAGTGGCTGGGATGAGATTGGCCAGAAGCATCTGTGTGATTCCGACTTCGGCTCCGGCCATTATGCCGGCAGGAATGAAGAACATGTTGGCGATGGAGTGCTCATAGCCCAGAGCAACGAATGCCATTACAGGCAGCCAGCATCCGGCCATTTTTTCAATAAGCGAATGTCCGCTTAAGGCGAGCCATACGGCAAGACACACGCACCAGTTGGCTCCAATGCCTTTCAGCATTACCGTGAACCACGGCATGCTTACTTTGGCATGCGCTATAGCGGTTATGGCGCTGTGCCACGGATCGTTGCTTATAAGCCCGCATTGCCATACCATGAAATAAGTGAACAGCAATGCACCGATCAGGTTGCTCAGCCACACGAGAGTCCAATTGAGTATGACCGTGCGCCATGAGCATGTGCCCTGAAGTGTAGGGGGCATAAGCAGTGCATTGTTGCCGGTGAAAAGCTCCGCGCCGAGTACCACGACGAGGATGAGTCCGATTGGGAACACGCATCCCGACAACAGTTTTTGCAGGGCAGGATTGTTGGCCGTTATTTCCGGGAACCCATAACCAATGATGAGCGACAACACTCCGCCAAAGGCTATGTAGCATCCGGCGAGAGCCGACATGATGGCAAGTCGGCCGTAATTGCGTGTGGCTGATGCTTTGGCCATACCGGCAGCATTGGCGGCAATGAGAGTTTCGGTAGGTGATTTTACGTTCATGTCGCTCATTTGTTTCGTGCCCGGCGCAGTATGTTCTGCATATCAAAAACTACCTCGGGATGTTGAAGTGCAAGGTTTTTCTGCTCGTCAAGAGAGGACTCCATGTCGTAGAGCTGAGGCATAGCCAGATTGCCTGTTTCTATTTTCGGACCCCATGTAATCATTTTCGGGCCATCGTTTGGCTCAATATATTTCCATTTGGGCGTGCGCACGCTCAATGTGCGGTTAGAGGCCATTTCAATGACCCAAGGCGCCGGTTCATTGTCATAACCGAGCATATTGCCGAGGCGCGGGCGACTGTCGGGAGCGCCCCCGGCGGGTATTCTGGCATTGACAAGTTCGGCCAGTGAAGCGAGCCAGTCCACTTGTGTCATCAGTAGGTTGCTTTTTTGGCCTCCTTTAATTACAGCAGGCCAGCTGATGATTGCGGGTACCATGGTGCCGCCTTCAAATGCGCTGTATTTGTTGCCACGGAACGGACCGGCAGGGGAGTGCCCGTTAAGCAGCTCTTCGGCACGGTCATCATATCCGTCGTCCACCACGGGTCCATTATCGCTTGAAAGGATGATAAGAGTGTTGTCAGCAATACCGAGACTGTCAAGAGTGTGCATTATTCTGCCGACACTCCAGTCAAACTGGGCAATAGCATCGCCGCGTACGCCCATGGGGTTCTTGCCACGGAAACGGTTGTGCGGGAATCGTGGCACATGCACATCGTTGGTGCAGAAATACATGAAGAAAGGCGAGTCTTTGTGATTGTCTATGAACTGTATGGCATGTTGGGTGATGGAGTCGGCTATGTTCTCGTCTTTCCAAAGAGCTTTTCCGCCGCCTTTCATATATCCGATGCGGCCTATGCCGTTGACGATAGACATATCGTGACCGTGTGACGATTTTTGGTTATAGAGCAACTCGGGGTTGTCTTTGCCGGTGGGTTCTCCCGGGAAATTGGTGTGATAGTTGACCTCAATGGGATTTTCGGGATCGTAATTGGCTACGGAGCCGTTTTCAATGAACACGCAGGGAACTCTGTCGGCTGTGGCGGCCATTATGTAATGATAGTCAAAGCCAATGTCGGCCAAAGACATGGGCAGAGGTGCATTCCAGTCCTGTTGGCCTTCTTTGTCGCCAAGCCCGAGGTGCCATTTGCCGATAGCGGCAGTGGCGTATCCGCAGGATTTCAACATGTCGGCCATGGTGTAGCGTTCCGGGCGTATGATCATTCCCGCATTGCCAGGGGCCACATCAGTGCCGGGCTGTCGCCATGCGTATTCACCGGTGAGCAACGAGTAGCGCGACGGGGTGGAAGTGCTGGCGGCGGCATGGGTGTTGGTGAATTGAATGCCACGTTCGGCAAGGCGGTTGACATGTGGCGTTTTTACGTTTTTGGCGCCATAACATTCAAGGTCGCCATAGCCAAGGTCGTCGGCAAGAATTATTATGATATTGGGATTTTGTGGAAGAGAGGGCTTTTGCGGCTTGTCCTGAGACGAAGCCGCGAGGGCCGGGAGTAGAAACCCGGCAGCAAGAATGGATGAATGGTTCATGGTTGAGGCTGGGTGTTATGAGGTATGGAATTGTCAGGCAAAAGCTGAAGGTCGGCATAGAACGAACTCCTGTTCAAGGCTTTTGCACGAAGTTTGTTGCGGTAGGTGTAAACGGTGGTGAGGGAGAGTCCGAGGAATCGGGCTACTTTGGCACTGTCTTCCACGCCGAGTCGTGCGAAAGCTGCAATGCGCAGTTCTGTGGTGAGAGTGCGTGGGGCAGGTGTGTCAAGCTTTTTGTCCGGGAGCAGAAGCTCGTTTACTTCATTTACAAAGTTTGGAAAAGTGCTGAGAAATGCGGAATCAAATGTTGCGCAAAACATTCTCAGTTGGTTTTCAATAAACTGATTGTCCTTAAGCTGGATTTTGAGGTCATTGATTTGGCCGGCTGAAAGCCGACGGCGGGCACTGCGTAGAAACTCCTCGGTGGAGGTCATATAGCTGTCGCTGAGTCTTATGAATTTGGCAAGATACTCTTGCTTGTGTTTGATACTCTGTTTCTGTACCTTGTTGGCAAGGTCATATGCCTGCTTCATTGCGGCTTTGCGCCTGCGGTTTTGTATGAGGGCCATTGTCAGCCATGAGGCAAGAATAATGGTGACTATACCTAATGACACCAGAGCTATTTTCTGCTGATGAATTGTGGCGGTGTTCATGTCGGTGAGTATGTGCAGGTAAGGAGCACTTTCGTTGGCGGCAATGGAACTGCCGCTTTTCAGGGCGTTGCCAAGCTCGGTGTGCAATGCCTCCGGACCTATGGGAATTGACGGGTCGTCAATCAGCAGCAGTGCGGCGAGCGCGGGGGTGCTGGTGTGCATGTCGGCAGCACGTATGAATTCGGCTCCCGAACGCAATGCATAGTATTTGGCCATTGCCGAGTCGCTCACATCTTTGCGTAGGTAGTGGCGTGCGAACAGCAGATTGGCTTCGGCCTTGTCGTGATGTGAGGCGTTTGGGTTGTTGAGCAGTTCGTTGAGATTGGCGGCAAGAACGGCATTGTGCCCCTGCACGTAGGCGTTGTAAGCGGCAGCAAGGTTATGGCGCACATCGTTGGGGTGGGTCATGGCGCAAATGGCGCGACTGTGAACAGCACCGTTGCGCTTGTATATATGCTGGATGGTGTCAAGTACGGAACTGTTGGCAAGCGTGAACCAGATGCTTTGTCCTGCAATGTGATAGCTCAGCATGGCCTCATGTGACGCTCCCATGGTGTCAAGTTCATGGAAATGATGCAATGCCTCACCGGAGGCGTTGATGTGTGGCAGCATGGAGCAGATGGCGGATCCGGCCATTATGTGTAGCGACTGTTCATGATTTTGCATAGCTATATCGTTGGCGACACGCATGTGGGCAATCGCGGAATCGACCTGTATATTCTGCCAAAGTCGTCCGAGCTGATACTCGTTGACCGCATTTTTCGGTAACGCTTTCACTGAATCGATTTTGTGCATGAGTGAGTCAATCAGTGCAGTCCGTTTGGAAAATGCGTCCATGAAATCATGAGAGGCCACTTTTAGAGAGGGGTCAGACGGTGCTGCATTTAAGACAATTGCGTATTGCAGTAGTGCTAATAGAACTATGGCGGTTTGTTTCATATATCCGCAAATATATACATTAATTACAAGATATTAGCATTTAAGGTGTGAATATAAGGGAACAAACATTGATTTTTTTGATTTGAATTTTTTGATTTTGAAAATGGTAATATTTTGTAAATTAGATGATTGGTCGTTTGAAGATTTAGATTTCTGCAATCAGGGGTTTTGATTGGGGTATAAAGATTGGCGCGAGGTGCTAAATTTGCAAGACGAAGTGAAGTTTGAATCTTTGCCTACGTATAAGACAAGACTTCTCGGATATGTTTTATATAAGACATTTATGAATCTTCGTGGAAGAAAGTTTATAAGTGCATAATAGTAATGTGATTTTATGTTAGGTAAGTGTATGGGCTGATTTAATTAGATAAAGCAATTCATACACAATATCCATCCGGGGTGCGACGTGGCGTCGTGCCCCGGATGGGTCTTTTTATGTCGGCTAAAAACAGCCTTTATGGGTAAGGATATGTAAGCAGGTTAATGCTGCTCTTTGTTGCGTGTGCGCGGAATCATGATGGAAGTATAGATCTGTATGGCAGCTCCGGCGAGAGTGAATGCAATCCAGTCGGTGGGTCCGGCTCCTTTCCAGAACATGAAAAATGCCGCAGCACAGAAAAACAGTCCGCTCCACACTTCAAGACGGCAAAGCCGGCGAATGCGCAGCGACGGGCCCTTGTAGGGCATAAAGAGGCGTCCTATGACAACAAGCAGCGCGCCTGCTGAAAAGATATATTTGTAGATTTCAGTGTGCATGCGCAGCAATGGGATTGCGGTGCCTGCCATAACGAGTATAAGGCCTCCCACGGCAGCCCACATTGCGGGTGATTTAAGTGATGAGCGGTGATCGGTATCGGTCATAATTTGTTATTTTTCAATTATAAAAACATCTTCGTTGGGACGGCGCATGTGGAAATTCTCCCGTACAATCTGCTCCATAGTGGCCGGGTCGGTGTCAAGGCGTCGGTTGAGGTCTTCGTAATACATCAGCGTGTCGCGATGCTCCCGGATTTCGCCTTTGAGTTCTTCAATCTGACATTCAAAGGCATAAGTGTTGAATACCGAATTGTCGGTCATGAAAAGTATGAACGACATCACAACCACCACTCCTACAAGTGGAAAGCTGATGTAGCGCCGGCACCATGCCTTGAATCCGTGCTTGCGAGTCACGGGGATGTTTTCAGTGTCAGGTGTATTCATAGTGAATCTTATTCTTTGTCGGGGATTATAAAAATGGAGAAATTTACGCTGCCATACGCCCTGTGCTCCTTGAAGTGAGGCAAATGGCTGAAATCATGTGCCTTGGAGTGCTCCAGTACAAACAGTGTGCCGGGTGCCATAAGATGAGAGTTGAGCACCAGTTCGGGGATTTCGGCAAACCGGGGAAGATTGTACGGAGGGTCGGCCCATACAAACTGTGCCGGTGTGCTTACCGATGAAAGATAGCGGAACACATCACCGCGCACAAGTGTGAGCTGGTCGGAGCATCCGAGCTGTTCGGCTACTTTGGCTATGAAGCGAAATTGGGTGGATGCCTTTTCAACAGCTGTGACGCGGGAAGCTCCTCGCGACAGCAGCTCAAATGTAACGGCTCCGGTGCCGGCAAAAAGGTCCACAGCCGTTATGCCCTCAAGATCTATGAGGTTTTCAATGACATTGAATATGTTTTCGCGTGCAAAGTCAGTGGTGGGGCGTGCCGTTATGTTTCCCGGCACATCAAATCTGCGGCGGCCGTATTTTCCTCGTATTATTCGCATAGCGGGAGTGATGTTAGCAGGTAATGGGCGTTAAGGGTGTGCCGTGTGGTACGGTAAGGCAGGATATGGATTTCGGTAGGTATTATCTGCGCTATGTACGATCTCAGAATCGGAATGACTGAATCTATGCTTTCAGGCTGACCGGCATAGAAATGAGGGTGCTTGACAGAGTCAATGTCGGAAATGCTTCGCGATGCCAGAATGTAGTACACGGCATCCATGGGCTCATTGTATGTGAACGTGTTGGCACTTAGTAGTTTCCGGTCATCAAAGCTCATCATGTAGATGCGTTTGCGATGCATGATTGAGTAACTGCGAATGCCAGAATTGTCAGATGCAAGCATGCCGGTAAGAATGGCAAGAGGATGCCGAAGGGAGATGTTGAAGAAAGTGCGTGTCAGAAACCGGCACAGTTCCTCGTCTGCTGCCATAATGAGTTTTACACCCGGCGAGGCGGGGGTGGCTATGGAGCGCCACTGTTCCTGTGGCGTCTGGGCACTTATTTTAAGCATTGAATCGTATCTCTCCTGCGGAATCTCATCGGGCAGAAGTAGAAAAAAATCGCTGTCAATGAATCCTTGTATGGATTTGAAATCGCTCAACAGCAGCGGATTTTCGTATATGGCATCCTCAACGGCTTTGAGATGAGTGGGTGCCTCCGGATCCAGAGTTATAGACCTGAAGATGGCTTCTTCGCTCTCTACCGGCGGGTATAATGCCACATCAAGGCTTTGGCGAGATATGAGCAGAGCCATGCGCCAAAGTTCGGGCTGCGGTATGAGGTCCTTATCGAGTTTTCCTTGCTGCATGATTTGGAATCGTCAATATTTCAAGCCGTTGTCGTTCTGGTCACCGAGGTGGAACATGCGCTCCATCGGTTGCCATTTGGCCGCTGCGGTGGCTTTGGGGTCGGTGTCCTGAAACTCAGCCATGTACTCTTCCCACTCCTGCTGTCTGGGCAGAGTGGCAAGACGCTCCATGGCAGCATCCCAATCCAAGTCGGCGGGAACTTCCACGGTCATCATGAGCTGGTTGCCAAAAATGTATATGTCCATTTCCAGAATACCCACTGATTTTATGCCGGCTACAATTTCGGGCCATACATTGCCGGGGGCATGCCGCAACCGGTAAGCTGCAATAAGCTTGGAGTCGGGGCGCAAAGTAAGAGTACGCACATAAAGTTTGGTAGGGAAATCGTGTTTCGCTACGGGGTAAGGAATGAGTTGGCTCATGATGATTCTGCTTTTTTGTTATGCAAATGTAATCAATCCCCGGCACCGCACCAAAAATATCGTAAGTAAAGACGAACACCGGAGAATGTTTCGCAACAGTCTCCGGTGCTTTAAACCTTAAAAATTAAGTCCTATGAAAAAACTATAGTGCAAAATTATATAGTTAAGGTGAGTCAATCAACTATTCTACAAATCTTTATCTTATATTAACGATTTTTCAATTTTAGGCGTTGTGCGGCGCGTATCAAAAAAAATGGTATATTTGCACAATTATGTCAAAATTCAGTGTAAACATACTTGGCTGCGGATCGGCGGTGCCCACTGTTATGCATCAGCCATCGTGTCAGGTGGTGGATTTTCGTGACCGCCTGATGATGATAGACTGTGGTGAGGGAGCCCAATCAATGATGCGCCGCATGAAGCTTAAGTTCTCGCGGCTGTGTGAGGTGTTTGTTTCGCATATGCACGGCGACCATTGTTTCGGATTGCCGGGTCTGTTGTCCACTATGGCGCTTCACGAAAAAGGTGGCCGGATAACTCTTCATTTGCCTGCCGACGGAGTGGAGGTGATGCGCAATTTCATATCTTATTTCTGTCGCGACACTCCTTTTGACATATTGTATGAGCCTATTTCGCCCAAGGGAGGTGTGATATATGAGGACCATGCGCTGATTGTGGAGGCGTTTCCCCTCTATCACCGGTTGCCTTGTACCGGATTTATATTTCGCGAAAAGCCTAAGCCGTCACATTTGAGAGGCGATGTGCTGGATTTTTTCAAAGTGCCGCTGAGTATGCGCGGAGCCATAAAGGAGGGAGCAGACTATGTTACCCCCGATGGTGTGGTGATACCCAACAGCCGCTTTGTGCTTCCTCCCGAGCCGAGCGTGAGCTATGCCTATTGCTCCGACACCATGATGGACGAGCGTGTGGCCAAAGCCGTGGAGGGTGTGGATGTGCTGTATCATGAGGCCACATATTGCGACGAAATGGCATCCAAGGCGCGCAGCTATGGACACAGCACTGCATCTCAGGCCGGAAGAATAGCAAGGTTGGCCGGTGTGAAGAAACTTGTCATCGGGCATTATTCCAAGCGCATAACCGATGTGGAAGTACTTGTGAAAGAGGCTAAAACGGAGTTTGATGTGGTCGTGCCGGCCAATGAGGGGCTTACAATAGACCTGTTATGATAGACCAGCAGATTGAAGACGAGAAATATATGCGGATGGCTCTTGACGAAGCCCATAGAGCTGCCGAAGCCGATGAGGTACCTATAGGTGCTGTTGTGGTGGAGAACGGCAAGGTGCTTGGCAGGGGACATAATCTCACTGAATCGTTATGTGATGTGACTGCTCACGCTGAGATGCAGGCTTTGACTGCCGCCGCTGGCACTCTTGGTGGCAAATATCTGCCCAAGGCCACGCTGTATGTGACCGTTGAGCCGTGTCTTATGTGTGCCGGGGCGTTGGCATGGAGCCAAATAGGGCGTATAGTGTATGGCGCTCCTGATGCCAAACGGGGGTACAGCACCATGGTGCGTATGCCGTTTCATCCCAAAACCCGTGTGACCGGCGGGGTGCTTCAGGATGAGTGTGCCGAACTGATGAAGAAATATTTTGCATCGAAGCGTCCGCTGAAATGAGTAAACCGAATGGCATATACAGGATACTTCGCTGGCTGCGCATAGTCGTGTCGCTGCTTGTGATTGCGGTTCTTACGGCAACGGTGGCGTGGGGCGTAATGTGGTGCCCGTGGATATACGAATGGATTGACCGGGTGCAGATATTGCCCGCTGCCGTGCGGTTCAGCATGGTCACCTTTGTGACATGGCTTCTGATCACGCTGGTGTTCGGACGTGTTTATTGCTCATCGGTATGCCCGTTGGGCACATTGCAGGATATATCCGCACGTGCCGTGCGGTTGGGAAAGCGCAAACGCGTTTACCGTTATTCACCGCCACGCACATTGTGGCGCTACAGTATGTTGGTGGTGACACTTGCGTGTCTGCTTGCCGGTTTCTGGCTTGCGGTGAGCCTTTTGGATCCGTATGAACTGTATGTGCGTTTCTGCACTGACACGATTGCTCCGGCAAGCCGCGCCGTTGTGGATGCGGGTGTATGTGCCGGAGTGAGCCATCGCGATTTCGTGCCCATTCTGCTTACTTCTTTGACTGCAACCGCGCTGTCGGCGCTGTTGCTTCTTGCCGTGCTTATAATCGCTGCGCGCTCAGGGCGCAGTATATGCAATACTTTATGTCCTGTAGGGACGATGCTTGGCTTGATAAGCCGATATTCGGTGTGGCAAATGGATATAGATACAGACCTGTGCACGCAGTGTCGCAAGTGCGAGGATGTGTGCAAAGGGGGCTGCATCAATCTTACCGACCATGTGGTGGACGGCTCGCGGTGCGTGATGTGCATGGATTGCGTAAATGTGTGCGAGAACAATGCCATAAACTATACATGGAGGCGAAAGCAGCTCGCCGATCCCATGATGCAGCGTATCGGCAAGCCCAAGGCATCGGCCTCGGTGATGGAACAGTCTTCAAACTGCATAAATAAATCGGAAAAATGAAACAATATCTTGACCTCCTCCGGCATATAATGGAGCACGGTGTGGATCGCGGAGACCGCACGGGCACAGGCACCCGCAGCGTATTTGGCTACCAAATGCGTTTTGACCTCAGCAAGGGCGAGTTTCCGTTGGTCACAACTAAAAAAACTCATCTCAAATCCATTATCTATGAGCTGCTATGGTTTCTCAAAGGGGACACGAATGTGCATTATCTTCAGGAGCACGGAGTAAAGATATGGAATGAATGGGCTGATCCTGACGGGTCATTAGGACATATCTACGGCTATCAGTGGCGGTCATGGCCCGACTACAACGGAGGGTGCATAGACCAGATTTCGGAGGCGGTGAAGACAATCAAGGAGAATCCGGAATCGCGCCGCATAATTGTTTCGGCATGGAATGTGGCCGACCTGCCCAATATGAATCTGCCGCCATGCCATGCGTTTTTCCAGTTCTATGTGGCAGACGGCAAACTGTCGCTCCAGCTTTATCAGCGTTCGGCCGACTGCTTTCTGGGTGTGCCGTTCAATATTGCCTCATATGCGCTGCTTCTGATGATGATGGCTCAGGTAACGGGATTAAAACCGGGTGAGTTTGTGCACACTCTTGGCGATACTCATATCTACCACAACCATTTTGAGCAAGTTAAAGAGCAGCTCACGCGCACTCCGCGTCAGTTGCCGGTAATGAAAATCAATCCCGAAGTGAAGTCGATATTTGATTTCAAATACGAGGACTTCACCTTGGAAGGGTATGATCCTTACCCTCCCATCAAGGCTCCCATAGCCGTATGAATACCAAAGTTACGATAATAGCCATTGTGGCAAGCAATGGGGCGATAGGACGCGATGGCGACCAGCCGTTTCACATTTCGGCTGATTTCAAGCATTTCAAGGCCGTGACCATGGGCAAGCCGGTGGTGATGGGACGGCGCACGTTTGAGGCACTCCCTTGCGGGGCCTTGCCGGGACGACGCAACATCGTGATTACCCGCAATAAACAGTGGCGCGCTCCGGGAGCCGAAACTGCCTGTTCGATAGAGGATGCATTGAATAAGTGCGGCGATGTGCCGGAAGTGATGATTATAGGCGGCGGTCAGGTGTATAAGAGCGCAATGCCGCTGGCTTCACGATTGGAGATTACGAGAGTGGATGCGTCTGTAGCGGATGCCGATACTTTTTTCCCTGACATATCCGGTGATGAGTGGCGTGTGGCAGAGCAAAGCGAGCCTATGACTGATCCGCGAAGCTCCTACACTTTTCGATTCATTACGTATGTGCGTAAGGATTCATGACTGCAATCGGTTGTCAGGTAGTGATTTATGCCAGTAGTGCTGAGCCTCGGTGAGATAGTGTCTGATGGCGAGTCGGTAGATTTTATAGGATGCTGAAACGAAATTTGTGGATATCGCAAAGAATAGTTACTTTTGTGTGCTTGAAAAGGTAAATGCTCCGGTAGTTCAACGGATAGAATAGAAGTTTCCTAAACTTTAGATAGCAGTTCGATTCTGCTCCGGAGTACAAAATATACAGATTCCAGTTTGTAACCAATCATCAACTATCCCCCTAATAACATCCATGAAATCCAACAGCAAAGCTCCGTCAGCAGTAGCGGCAAAAAAACGGTCGCCGCTTGCGTGGGTGCCCTCAGTGTATTTTGCCATGGGATTGCCATTTGTGGCACTCAACCTCGTGGCAGTCATTATGTTCAATAATCTTGGAGTTGACAAGGCGCAGATTGCGTTTTGGACATCGCTGCTCACATTGCCCTATACACTTAAGTTCCTTTGGAGCCCGCTGCTTGAAATTTACTGGACAAAAAAGAATTTTGTGGTGCTCACTCAAGCAATCAGCGGTTTCTGTTTTGCCTTGATTGCCTTTGTGCTTCCATTGCCTAATTTTTTCAACTATGCTATTGCCATAATGGGCGTGATAGCCTTGAGTGGGGCAACGCACGATATAGCCACCGACGGTGTGTATCTCACCGCTTTGGATAAAAAAACGCAGTCGCAGTTTATCGGATGGCAAGGCGCTTTTTATAATCTTGCCAAGGTTCTTGCCAATGGCGCGCTTGTGGCTCTGGCCGGTGTGCTGATGACATATTTCAAGGAAAGCAATGAGGCGCGTGCACCGTTCTATGCATGGATGATAATCATGGGCATCATAGGTGCGCTGCTCATAGGTCTGGCCATATATCACAGCTTTATGCTTCCTACAGGAAGCAAGCCTGACGGCACTGCGCCTTCGGGCAAGCAGGCTATGAGCGAAATGGCTCAGGTGCTTGTGGATTTCTTCCGCAAGCCGTATATATGGTACTACATACTGTTTATTGTGTGCTACCGTCTTACCGAGGGCTTTGCAATGAAGATGGTGCCTATTTTCCTTCAGGCTCCGGCCGCAGAGGGCGGTTTGGGTATGAGCAATGAGGCTATGGGCACAATTTATGGTGTGTTTGGTACAGTGGCGTTCATTATCGGTTCGATACTGGGCGGCTACTACATAGCTCATTTCGGCCTTAAGAAAGTGCTCTTTTCGCTTGTGTGCATATTCAATGTGCCGTTTGTGATATATTTCCTGTTCTCACTCTTCTTGCCCAGCAGCCTGTGGGTGATAGGTATCGGACTTGTGGCAGAGTATTTCTGCTATGGCTTCGGCTTTGTGGGGCTGACACTGTTCATGATGCAGCAGGTGGCTCCGGGCAAACACTCTATGGCACATTACGCTTTTGCCTCGGCTATCATGAATCTCGGCGTGATGCTTCCCGGTATGGTCAGCGGCTGGATTTGTGAGCGCACTGGTTATGAAACATTCTTCATCATAGCTCTTATTGTAGCTGTTCCCGCTTTTGTCCTTGCGTGGTTTGTGCCGTTTACTCACAGTGACAATCCCGATGCAGAAAAGGTGGAAGCTGATGCAATAGCCGGAGAAGAGAATACCGAAACATTGTGATTGAAATCAATATCAATATTCCCAATAGAAAACAATAATGAGCAAACTCAAAATCTATGGTCAGCCGCTGGCGGATATGCCTTGGCAGGAGCGTCCCGAGGGGTGCAAGGATGTGATGTGGCGTTATAGCGAAAACCCCATCATTCCCCGCGATGCTCTGAGCACATCCAACAGTATTTTCAATTCGGCTGTGGTGCCTTTCAAAAAAGGCGAATATAATTTTGCCGGTGTGTTCCGCTGTGACGATACTAACCGTCGCATGCGCATACATGTAGGCTTTTCCAAAGACGGTATAAAATGGGACATCAATGAGGAAGATTTTCATCTTACCGGTGCTGATCCCGAAGTGGCAGAATGGGTGTACGGCTACGACCCCCGAGTTGCCAAAATTGATGACAAGTACTATGTGACATGGTGCAACGGTTATCACGGGCCCACAATAGGTGTGGCATGGACCACTGATTTTGAAACATTCCATCAGTTGGAAAATGCTTTCTTGCCTTACAACCGCAACGGCGTGATGTTCCCCAAGAAAATCAACGGCAATTTTGCGATGCTTTCCCGTCCGAGCGATACCGGTCACACACCTTTCGGCGATATATTCTACAGCGAGTCGCCCGACATGGAGTTCTGGGGACGCCACCGTCATGTTATGGCTCCCGCTCCTTTTGAACTTAGCGCATGGCAGTGCATGAAGATTGGTGCCGGTCCTATTCCTATTGAAACATCCGAAGGCTGGTTGCTGATATATCATGGCGTGTTGCGTTCCTGCAATGGCTATGTATATGCTTTCGGCTCAGCTTTGCTTGACCTTGAGCAGCCCTGGAAGGTGCTTGCACGCAGCGGGCCATATCTGATTTCACCTCGCGAAATATATGAGCTTACCGGTGATGTGCCCAATGTCACATTCCCCTGCGCAGCTCTCCATGATCCCGAAACAGGCCGTTTGGCCGTGTACTACGGTTGTGCCGATACCGTTACTTCACTTGCTTTCGCTTATATCCCCGAACTCGTGGAGTGGACCAAGGCCAACAGCATAATCTAAAACAGCACTGAGCCTTGCATACGTGCAAGGCATCAGATTCCGCATAATAATCAGAGGCATCCATTCGGGTGTCTCTGATTGTTGTATAGTGGCATCAGGTGATGGCATAAAATAAATAACGGCCGTAAATCGCTTTGATTTACAGCCGTTATTCGTACCCGGACTCGGGCTCGAACCGAGATGGGTCGCCCCACTGGTGTTTGAGACCAGCGCGTCTACCTATTCCGCCATCCGGGCATTGGTGAGTGCAAAGGTAAGAATTGTTTTGTTATTGTACAAACTTAATTGTGGATTTTTCGGGCAAGATAGAATTTGCGGGTGGCGAGGAGAAAAAGCAATGTGCCGGCGGCTTGCATGGCAGCTGCTACCCAAAACGCAGCCTGATAGCTGAGGTATTCCGCCACGAAGCCACCTAAAAGTATGCCAAGGCCCATGCCGAGGTCCCAAGAAATGAGGATGGAGGAGTTGGCAGTGCCTCTCTGGTCGTGACGCGCAACGGAGATGAACATGTTGAGAAACGCCGGATACATCTGGCCGTTGCCGAGACCAACAAACAGTGCGGACAAATAATAGGACCATGCTCCGAGACCGGATGCGAAAAGTACATATCCTATGAGCGACAGGCACACGCCTATGGCGCAGCTTTGTGTTATCTTGCCGGCACGAAGACGCTTGCGCCCAAACAGGCGCGCAATGACGAGCCCGGTGGAGAGAATCATGAAAAATAATCCGGTGCCGTCGGTGATGCCCAGCTGCTCCTTGCCGTAAATTGCCACATAATTGCTCATGACTCCCCAACACAGGCCAAAAAAACAGATGTTGATGGCCATGAGCCATGCCTTGCCAAGGAAGAAATGGTCAAGTGACAGTTTTGGTTTGCCGGGAACTGTTGCTCGCTTGGGGAGTTGCACGGTAGTGGAGCAGAAAAATCCTGCGAGAGCAAGAATCAGGGCAATCCAAAACAGTAATCCGAAATTGGAAGTGGCCGAATAAATATATATTCCGGCTGAAGGGGCTATCGCCATGGCAAGGTTGTTGCTCAGCCCGTAGAACCCTATTCCCTCGTTTCTGCGTGATGACGGGAGCACATCGATTGCCACTGTGGAGTTGGCCACCGTTGTGGCTCCGAACGGAATACCGTGCATGGTGCGCACTATGGCAAACATGAGCAATGTGCCGGCGCCAATGTAGCCGGCGAAGCATATGAAAAATGCAAAAAAGCATAACATGAGCACTTTTTTGCGATTGAAGGTGTCAACGATGAACCCGCTGAACGGACGGATGAGCAATGTGGCAATAACGTAGCCGGAAAGAACTATGCCTATTATATCCTTATTGGCATGAAACTGCTCGTCAAGGTACAGAGGAAGCAGTGGAGTGAGGATATAGAAAGCGAAGAAAAGCAGAAAATTGCTGGTCATTACTTTCCAATAGTTGGCATTCCACAGCTTTTCAAGCGGCGGATTGACTTGATTGGGTTTAGGCATGTGCAAAATCTTTTTTTACCGTTGCAAAGGTACAAAAATATTGGCGGGTGCCGTTGTGGCACCCGCCTTTTATGTGGTCATATAGTTGATCAGGGGAGGGCGAGGTAGTCGGCATCGCTGACCGGCTCAAGCCATTCGTTGGAGGTGTTGTCGCCGGGTACGGAAAATGCAAGGTGTGCAAACCATGAGTCCTTGGCTGCGCCGTGCCAGTGCTTTACGTTGGCAGGGATGTGGATTACGGTGCCGGGCAGAATTTCCTGTGCGGGCTTGCCTTCTTCCTGATACCAACCTCGTCCGGCTACTCCTATGAGCATCTGGCCTCCGCCGCTGGTGGCTTTATGGATGTGCCAGTTGTTGCGGCATGCCGGCTCAAATGTGACATTTGACACTGCCACTTGCTCGCCGGAAATAGGCGCGAGCCAGCTTTTGCCGCTGAAATATTTGGCGTATGCTGTGTTGGGAGTGCCCACGGGGAAAATCATCTGCTGCTGGAATTCGGCCAGTTCGTCGTCGGTGGTCATGGGCTGGTCACCCCACACTTTGGCAGCCATGCGGAATGCTGCCCATGCGTTGGGCCAACCGGCATAGAAGGCGAGATGGGTGAGCATCTCGGATATCTCGGTGCGTGTGACACCGTTGTTTTTGGCAAATGCCAGATGATGCTCAAGTGAGGAATCGGTGATGCCTTTTCCAATAAGCGCAGATACAGTGATCATGCTGCGCTGCTTGGGTGTGAGCCCGTCGCGGTTCCATACTTCGCCAAACAGCACATCATCGTTAAGATGGGCAAACTCGGGTGCGAATGTGCCAAGAGCGTTGTGCCCGGCGTTTTGTGTTATTTTTTCTTTTGCCATGATGCTTAAAGGATTGATAAGCTGGGCTGCTGTCAATAGCAGTGATGCGAAGTGTTTCATTCTATGGTCACAATTTTATATTTCTGGGAGCCGAGGCCGAGCTGTTCGGCGGCGGTGATGGTGTGGGTGCCGTGGCGGGAATTGATGCGCTCGATGAGGTCGCCTTTCCCGTTGTCGGAGGAATTGAACACGGCATCAACGCATGCGCGGTCAAGAGCCACGGGGTCAAGTGAAGCGAAAATGCCGAGATCTTTCATCTGAGGCTGGGCGGGATTGCCGTTGCAGTCGCAGTCCACTGAAAGATTATTGGCCACGTTGATGTACAGCACGTTGTCGCGGCCAATGTGGTCAATTACTCCTTTGCAGGCATCGGCCATTGACTCAAGGAATATATCCTGCTCGGGCAGATTGTTCCAAAGTTCAGCCGGATTGCGTGTCTTGCCTGCGGTATGAATCCAAGCCTTGCCGTCGGAAGATCCTATGCCGATGGAGATATTCTTGAGCGCACCGCCGAGTCCGCCCATGGCATGACCTTTGAAATGCGACAGCACAACCATGAAATCATAGTTGAGAAAATGCTTGCCCACAATATCGTAGGGTAGGTGTTTGCCCCCGACAATGGTAATGGCGGTGTCGCCTTCGGCATCCATAATGTCAACCGGGGCTATTGCGGTATAGCCATGGTCTTTGATGGCTTTGAGGTGTGATTCGGTGGTGTTGCGGTTGCCGGGATAAGCGGTGTTGCACTCAATGAGGGTGCCGTTGAAGCTGTTGACGAGCGGAGCTATAAGCTGCGGTGAAAGCTGATGCGATTTCATGCTTTCTCCGGTGGATATTTTCACTCCCACTTTTCCGTGTGCCTCACGTCCGAGAGCTTTGTAAATTTTTATGAGACTCTCGGGTGTTATTTCCTTGATGAAATAGACTGTGGCTACGGAGTCGATTGCTGCGGTTGCCGGCTCGGAGGCTTTGGCCGTGCAGGCAGTGGCAGAAATCAGAGCTGCCGCAAGTGCCAGATGGTTGAGTATCTTCATAATTATATATTGGTGTTAGAAATTGACTTTTATGCCGCCCATGGCTGTTATGCCCGGCATTTCATATCCGGGCACAATGGTGTAGCGTGCGCAGGTTATGTTTTCCATACTCAGCGTAAGGGCGATAAATCTGTTGACGGTATAGGTGGTGTTGAGGTTGAGGGTGGCGTAGCTTTGCATAGGCATATCCTCATCGGCCAACATTCGGGCTACTCCTTTGAGGTCGGCACTGATTTGCAGCGGCTTTACCGGAGTCCAGTCGGCACCGATGTAGTATTGGTGACGCGGAGCACAGGTGAGAAGATGCAACGAGGAGTGGAGATAGCTGTAGGAGGCACGGAGCGTGAGATTGGAAACCGGATGCGAGAACATGGTCAGCTCTATACCCTTGTTATAGAATTTGCCGGTGTTGACATTTTTTGCCCGTACAGTTTGAATCATCTGCGAACCACGTGTGAAATATCCTGTTACTGAGGCGGAAAACAAAGAGCCGAAGCTTTTGTCAACGCTTACCTCATAGTTGACCATCTGCTCAGGCTGCAGCTCGGGGTTCGCCATGCGGTAAAGATAAAGCTCACGGAACGATGGATTTCTATATCCTTTGGCCATTGATGCCTTTATGGTGAGGTCGGAGGTGGGGTTGACTGCAAAACCGGCCTGCGGTACCCACTGGGTGTGAAACATATCGCTCATGGCAACTCTTACTCCTGCATTAAGGGTAAGAATGTTGCTCCAGATGCCTTGTGAGGCTGTGAGGTAGGGGGAGTATTCCACAATATGCTTACGCTCAAGAGTGGATAGCGAGCCGGGTGCATGAGGACGTCCTCCCGACACGGGTATGCGTCCGGTATAGCGGTCAAAATCAAAACCTATGGTCCATGAACCGTTGGCCCATGGATTGATGTTCTGAAAGGCTATGATTCCGAAACGGTCATCGGTGGAATGGAAATGTCGTGGGTCGTCAATGAAATGGTTGCCGTAGCTGTAATATGCTCTGACAGATCCGTTGGTAAGCGTTCCATAGCGGTTGGCAGCAGTGACGGAAGCCTCCCCTCGGGTGATGCTCTGATGATATATTTCAGTGCTCTCGGCATCGCTGATACGTGGATACAGGGGGTCGTTGCCTTTGAAATTGGTTATGGTGTAATCGGCCGCTCCCTGCCAATGTGACGAGAATTCGTAATTTAATTTGCCATAGCCATAAGCCTGATTGAAAGAGAAGCCCTCGGCGGTGCCGTCGGTGTGGTCGTACCCTCCTGAAATAAGGGAAGAGAATTTGCCAAACTTCACAGTGTTGGTGGCGGCTGCCTGCCATGTGTTGTAGCTGCCCCCGCGCACCGACATTGAGGTGTGGACGCCCTCGTGCGATGGCCGCTTGGTTATCACGTTTATAACTCCGGCCATTGCGTTGGATCCGTAGAGCACCGCCCCGGGACCGCGAAGCACCTCTACGCACTCCACGTATTCCTTGGAGTAAAAATCAGATATTTGATGTGAATAAATGCCGGCAAACTGCGGTTGTCCGTCCACCATCATCAGTACTGCACTGGCTCTGTCGCCACCCACTCCGCGCAGCTTGATGTGTCCGCTGCCGCCGGTGCTGACTCCGAAGCCGAGCACTCCACGCTGTGTTACAAAAAGGCTTGGAACCTGCCCCGAGATTATGGAAAGCAGTTTGGTGTCGGGCGAAGATTCAAGCTGCTGGTGCCCGATGACGCTGACCGTATAAGGAAGCAGATTTTTAGTGACGGCTTCGTTAGTGCCTGTAACCACCACTTCGCCTATAGGATCATGTACCATGGCAGTGTCGGGCGCAGCTGCTATCATGGCGGCTGAAAGCAATGTGAGTGATAAAGTCATAAATTGAGCTGTTTTTACACGAGCAAAATTACGACAAGAGAACCAAACACTTAATACCTAAAATGCGGTAAAAAATACCAAAATCACATAATACGGATGAAACTCAACATTCTGCCGGAGTTGATGCCGAGTTTGCGCGCACTGAACAGAGTGCGCCAAGAGCAGCGTGTGCATGCCGGAGGGGGAGTGATGTGGTTGATGCCTTGCTGTGTCAATATATGAGCAATAACTGCCGGGAGATCAATATGCGGTTTGCTCCATTCGGCAGATGTGATGATTGTATCAGGCCATTGTTGGAATCGGTCTGCCACTTCAGGCCCAACTTCAAAACAGTTGGGGCATATGCATGGGCCCATGGCGGCCTGAATATGTTCAGGTGATGCCCCGAGCGACAACATGGCCGCGACCGTATTCTGTACCACCCCATTGACCGCGCCACGCCATCCGGCATGACATGCGGCAATAACTCCGGCTTTGGTGTCGTGAAGAAGCAGCGGTACGCAGTCGGCTGTATTGATGCACAGCACTATGTCTTTGCGGTCGGTCACAAGTGCGTCCACATTGTCAAGGACAGCCGGCGCGGGGGAGTTTATGACAGCGACATTTGTGGTATGTGCCTGCCGGGGTATGATGAGTGCCGATACCTGCACTCCGAGTTTTTGTGCAAACTCCTGCCGACATTCCGCCACATGATGAAGTGAATCGTTTGTGTAGTGGCAAAGGTTGACTCCATCGTAGGGATGCAGAGGGTCGGCGGCGCACCGTTCGGTGTAGCCGCATTCCGCTCCCGGGCCGATGGGAAGATTATTTATTTTCATCGGGAGTGTATTCCCAGTCAAGCTCATCCCAGTCTTCCCCGTTGTCATCGTCCTCGTCCCAAATCTCTTCTTCAGGCTCGTCCTCTATTTCGGGTTTGTCAAAGATGAACTCATCTTCCTCACGCACACGGTGATGTACATCCAACGGGCGATGCGTGATGGAGGGGGTGGCAATACGGTTGCGGTCATCGTTTATGGCACTCCAGAGTATATCCTTGAGTTTGTCAATTCCGTAACCGGTGACAGCTGAGATGAACACGTGGGGAATGTCTGGAGGCAGGGTTTTCTCTATTTCCTCTATCAGCTCGTCGTCAAGCATGTCGCTTTTGGATATGGCAAGGATGCGCTCTTTGTCCATAAGCTGCGGATTAAACTGCTGAAGCTCGTTGAGCAGCACATGGTATGCCGCAGTAATATCGTCAGCATCAGCCGGAACCATGAACAGGAGCACCGCGTTGCGCTCTATATGACGGAGAAAACGAAGGCCGAGGCCTTTGCCTTCCGAAGCCCCTTCTATTATGCCCGGAATATCGGCCATGACAAAAGAGCGGTTGTTGCGGTAGGCCACGATGCCCAGCTGCGGCTCCATGGTGGTAAATGGGTAGTCGGCGATTTTGGGCTTGGCCGCCGAAAGAGCCGACAGCAATGTGGATTTGCCGGCATTGGGGAATCCCACGAGACCCACATCGGCAAGCATCTTCAGCTCCAGTACCACGGTTTTTTCTATGGCAGGTTCTCCCGGTTGGGCATAGCGTGGAGTGCGGTTGGTGGCAGATTTGAAATGCCAGTTACCGAGTCCGCCTCTGCCGCCACGAAGCAACTTTATTTCTTCACCGTCGTAATTGACCTCACAAAGGAATTCACCTGTTTCGGCATCGTAAACCACGGTGCCGCATGGCACATCTATGATCACATCGTTGCCATCTTTGCCGAAACTTCTTCCGGCAGAGCCGCTTTCACCGTTTCCGGCGAAGATATGGCGATTGTATTTGAGGGGAAGAAGCGTCCACATGTGGCTGTTGCCGCGCAGTATTATATGGCCGCCACGACCGCCGTCGCCGCCATCAGGTCCTCCTTTGGGCACATATTTGGCGCGGTGGAAATGTCGTGAGCCTGCACCGCCCTTACCTGAGCGGCATAAAATCTTCACGTAGTCAATAAAGTTGGATTGTGGCATATTCAGGGATATGGATTATTTGTTATTAAAACCGATACTGTGGGCAGCAAGTTCACAAGCGTGCCGATAGTCTGCCGGAGAACCGATGTCAAGCCAAGTGCCGGAAATGGGGAAATAAGCCACCTTCAGGTAATTATTGATGGCTTTCTCTATTAGATCTGTGGCATCCATGCGCGTGTCAGCCGGAATGTCATGGATCAGCTCGTTATTGATCATATAAATGCCGGCATTGGCATAGAATGCGTAGGAGGGTTTTTCTTCCAGTGCCGTGACTGTGTGACCTTGGGTGGTGAGTATGGCGTAAGGCACTGACACATTGTAGGGAATGGCGGCAATGGTTATGGCTGCCTGCTCGGATATGTGGGTAAGGTACATGTCCTCCAGCGACACATCGGTAAGCAGGTCGGAATTCATTATTGTGGTCACTCCATGTTCAGGCACCGGTGCCAGCTTTGCCGAGCCGATTGTGCCGAGGGGCTTGGACTCGCGTACACAGTGTACTTTCACTCCGGCCACGGGATTTGCAAAATGGGCTTCAATCTGGTCGGCAAGATAATTGACGGTAACGTATATGTTCTTTACGCCTGCTCGTGCCAGTGCATGGATGTTGTGGTCAATAATGGGCATGCCGCCTACTTCAAGAAGCGGTTTGGGGGTGGTGATAGTGAGGGGACGCAACCGCTCGCCTTTACCGCCGGCCATAAGTATGGCTGTAACCGGCAGACACGACGGGGTGACCGTGGTGTCAATGATGCGTATAACGGTGCCATCCGGAGCAAGTACGGGAATGAGGCGCAAACCGCGTTCACGGATGTTGCGAAGCTGCTCCACATCCACCTCGGGACCACGGAGCGCACAGAAAGAACGGTGCATTACACTCTCAACAGTGTCGGTAGGATTGTGGCCGGACAGCAATCCTCGGCGTATGTCGCCGTCGGTAAGTGAGCCCACCATGCGGTTGCTGCCGTCAGTGACAAAGAGAGTCATGGCACCTCCCGACAATGAGTTCAGCATCTCCAGTGCCTGAAGGATGGTGTGGGTGTGCGGTATGATGTGTCGGTTCATAAGTCGTGAAAAATTTTGGTGGTGAGATTGTTGAGCGGCGTTTCTGCTATGGCCTTAACGCATTTGCGTAAAGTGTCGGACGAGCCGTAGGGGTTTGAAGCTGTTAATGCGAGCTGCCGCCCCTGAGGGGAGAGAGCGAATGTTATGGCCTCGGCGATTTCGGTGGCTGAATCGCCGCAATGAATTACCGAATCGGCAGCTATGCGTCCTTGTTGCCTTATGCCTATGTTAACGCTGGGTATGTGCATTGACGGCACCTCAATGATGCCACTTGAGGAATTGCCTGCCACAGCACCGATATAATGCAGCACGCTCAGGTAGCGGCGCATGCCAAGCGAAGGAAACGCGGCCACTGCTCCGGGATGAGCGGCGGCATATTGCTGTATCATGGGGATTATCTCGTTTCCGTGGGCATCGTTGTTGGGATATGTGAACAGAACCGAGCCGTGATCGGTGTTGTCAAGAGCGTCCAACAGGGCTTTGAAACGAGTGGCAGGAGACTGCCCGTCAAGAGTGGCGGGATGATAAGTTACAAGCAGAGATTTGTCGGTGAGTGGTATCTTGAGAAATGACTCAAGGTCACTTTTAGGCAATACAGGCTCATTGATACAGTTGTAAACGCCCATGGCACCTGCATTGATGACATTGTCGGGGTTTTCGCCCATCTGAATGACACGATGGCGATAGACCTCGGTGGATGTGAGATGCAGGCTCGCGAGCTTGGTTATGGCATGGCGAATGCTGTTGTCTATGGCTCCCTGTGATTCCTCGCCTCCGTGGAGATGGACTATGGGTATTCTCATGGTTACGGCTGCCGAAGCTACGGCAAGCATTTCGGTGCGGTCGCCGAGTATCACCACGAGATCCGGTTTGAGTGATGCAAATGCATGGGCCATGCCGCTGAGACACTGAGCCATGGCACAGGCCACGGATTCAGGAGAGCCATCGGCGGTGTCCATCGGCACGCGCCTGTCAATTTCAAACCCGTCGGCCTGAATTTCGTTTACAGTAAGGCCATAGCGCTCCATCAGATGCATGTTTGTCGCAATAATCTGCAACTCCACATCCGGTCTGGATTTGAGTTCGCGGGCTATCGGCGACAGTAATCCCCATTCGGCGCGTGTGCCGGTGACAATGCATACTTTCCGCATCAGATATTCACTTTGCCGGTATCAACGAGGTAGGCAAGATAGTCGTAGTCCTGCGGCTCGTCAAGGTCAAAACAGATATGTGGCATCACATACACGATGGATCTGTCGGTGACGGCTCTGGGGTGCTCGGGAAGCAGTGCCTCGCGGCGATAGACATATATGGAGCCATTCATGTCATATACTTTGGGCGATGTTTGGCGTGAGGTGAATTTTCCCTCGCAAACAGTGTTGTAGAATCCGTTGGGCTTTTGCTGCACCATGCTGAAATATGGGTTGCGCCCGCAGGGGTTTACAGAAAATATAGTGAGCGCCTCGGGGCATTGCTCAATCATTTCCAGACATTTGTCAATATCCTCCATCGTGCGTATGGGAGAGGTGACATCAAGGTCCACTACCATATCGTACTGCTTGCCTCGGCGCGCTTCACCCCAGAGCATGGCATCGCGAATGGCATCGGGCTTGCCGCAAATATCATCGGCAAGATAGGCGGGACGCTTGTAGTCGGTGTTCAGACCGCATCCGGCAGCTACCTCCAGTATGGCTTCAGAGTCGGACGATACTATGAGATCGGCACCGTGTTTGGCTGCAAATTCTTTGGCAATCCCGGCAGTGTAGCTTAAGAGCGGCTTGCCGCCCACCTCCTTGATGTTCTTGCCGGGAATGCCTTTGGAGCCGCCACGTGCACATATCGTAACGAGAATATTTTTCATACGCATTAATTAATGTGTGCAAATGTACTGAAAAAGCGCGACAATGCAACGCATGAGGTCGCAGCAATTGATATATTTGGAGTATTTGACGCATGGATTGGTGAAAAATGCGTAACTTCGCGCTCTTGAAGTGTACCATGACAACATCTATGCACATACAGCAGCTCAATGTGGGCGAGATATTGCGCAGCCGATTGCCGCGTTACTGGCGTTATATTCCCCGGTTCGTGATCAGATGGCTTGAAAAGGTTATCTGTCAGGACGAAATGAACCGTATGCTTAAGGCAAATGCGGGCAAAAAGGGTGCCGAGTTTTGCAATGGTGTATTGCAGCATCTTGATATAGAGTATGATGTGCATGGTGCGGAGCGTCTGGATAAGGGTTCACGAAGGGTGCTGTTTGTATGCAACCATCCTTTGGGCGGACTTGACGGCATGGTGCTTATTGACTGGCTTACATCCGTGTACGGCAGCGGAGTGAAATTTGTGGTCAATGACTTGCTTATGGCCATAGAACCGCTGAGCGATGTGTTCCTGCCTGTTAACAAGCACGGCAAACAGAACCGTGCCGCCACCTCTCTTCTTGATGAAGCGATGGAAGGGCCGGATCCGGTAATAATGTTCCCTGCCGGGCTTGTGTCACGCAAAGGCAAGAACGGTAAAATCGCCGATCTGGAATGGCACAAAATGTTTGTTCAAAAAGCAATTCAAAGTCACCGTGATGTGATTCCGTTGTATTTCAGCGGTCATAATTCATCATTTTTTTATAGTTTTGCAAAACTTCGCACAGCATTGGGGCTGAAATTCAATATCGAGATGGTGCGATTGCCTAAAGAAGTGTTTTTGAGCGCGGGCAAGCGATTTACCATATCGGTTGGAAGTCCCATAGCATGGCAGTCTCTCAGGGGAGGGCATGATGCAAGCCGCGAAGCCCAACATATTAAGTCAATAGTTTACAATCTTCAAGCCAATGAGCACGCAAAACACCCATAACTGCCCGATGCAGCCCGTGATAGAGCCGGTGCCCACAGATCTGATTGAAGCAGAACTTACGCCCGAGCGTCTTCTCCGACAAACAAATAAAGGCCATAATCTTATATATGTGGTCAATGCCTACAATGCACCCAATACGATGCGTGAAATAGGGCGATTGCGTGAAGAAGCTTTCAGGAAAGATGGCGGTGGCACAGGACGCATGTGTGATATAGATATGTATGACACCATGACGCCACCGTGCCAGCAACTCATTGTATGGGACCCCCGCGACAGAATCATTCTTGGAGGATACCGCTTTATCATTGGCAAAGATGTGAAGATTATGGAGAATGGCGCACCGCGCATAGCAACAAGCCATATGTTCAGATTCTCCAATGAATTCATACGTAAATACCTGCCCAACACCCTTGAGCTGGGACGCTCGTTTGTGAGACTCGAATACCAGTCGTCAAAAGCAGGTTCCAAGGCTCTTTTCGCTCTCGATAACCTGTGGGACGGACTCGGTGCGCTGACTGTGATTCATCCCGAAATCAAGTATCTGTTTGGCAAAATGACAATGTATCCGAGCTACAACCGGGAGTGCAGGGACATGCTCCTGTATTTCCTTGCTAAGCATTTTCCTGACAATGAGCATCTTGTAACTCCCATAACCCCATTGCCTACAAATATTGATGTGGCGGAAATGGAGAAGCTGTTTACCGGCAAGACTTATGCGGAGGACTACAAGATATTAAACAAGACAATACGCAATCACGGCATAAATATTCCGCCGCTTGTCAATGCCTATATGAGTCTTTCTCCCACCATGAAGATGTTTGGCACCGCCATCAATGATGAATTCGGCAATGTGGAGGAAACCGGTATATTCTTTGCCATATCAGAAATATTTGAGGAGAAAAAGCAGCGCCATATCGACACGTTTACAGCATCAAATTGATTTGGCCAATCCAATAAAACAAGAAGGGGTGTTCTCTCGAGCACTCCTTCTTGTTTTCAGTGGCTCTTGCTTGCGTTCAAGAGCCTACACTTTACCAATATTTAATACGAACCTTGAGTTAATTTTTTCACAATCTTTGGTCCTGTGAATTGTCAGTCGGACCTTAATTTACCTTTAATTGCAATCTTTAACTGAACAATCAAAATTTTTACACTGCAAAAATAGTTTATGTGCAACCCTTGTGCAACAAAATTTAGATGCAATATAAACGAAATCAATCAATATAAAATATTAATCATCAAAAAAACAGTAAGTTATATATAAAACATAAATAATATAATATAAACTAATATTTAGTTAAAATAATCAAAACAGCCGACATGCCGTGGCACAAATACATCGCAAAACCACATTGAACATATAAATTGGAAGTAAAGGTGAGCGATTGTTGGGATAATTGATTAACTTTGCACATATAAAATATGGACAGCAGATATGATTATTCAGCATTGCAATCGCCTTTGCTTGGCGGTGCGCGTCGCGGGCTTATACTCGGGGCATGGCTCAGCTGCATGTTTGTGTTGAGCATGCTCAACGGTATGCCTTTTGCCTCTCTGCTGTTTATTGCAATGGCAATAGGGGTTCCCATATTGGTGTATCGTTGGCTCAGAGCCACTTATGTAGCCGATAAAGGGTTCACAACCTTATCAGGTTTGTGGATGCAGGGGATAATAATGTTTGCCGGAGCATCGCTTATAAGCACTACGGTGGCCGTGGGCTATTTCAAATGGGTCAATCCTCATTACGTAGCCGACATGGCAACTCAGATGATAGCCGTGTATAACAGCTCCACCATGAGCGGAGCACAGGAAATTGCAAAGACATTGCAGACCATGCTTGATGCGGGTGTTCTCCCCACCGCACAGGATGTGGCCTTGGAAATGTTTTGGCTGACAATGTTTTGCGGATCAATGCTGTCGCTGTTCGCCTCGCTTGTGGCGCGCTCGCGCAGACTCCCCGATTCGCAAATGGCACAGAAAACAGATATCCGATAAATTTAGATATGGACATATCAGTAATAGTACCGCTGTACAATGAGGCTGAATCACTCCCCGAGCTGGAGCAATGGATAGCGAGAGTGATGGACGAGCACAACTTCAGCTATGAGATAATATTTGTGAATGACGGCAGTACCGATTCGTCATGGGAGGTAATAAAAGGTCTGGCCGAAAAAAATCCATCGGTCAAGGGGGTTTGTTTCCGGCGCAACTACGGTAAGTCACCGGCCCTCAACACCGGATTTGTGCGCGCAAAAGGTGATGTTGTCATTACCATGGACGCAGATTTGCAGGACAGTCCGGATGAGATTCCCGAACTGTACCGCATGATTACCGAAGACGGTTATGATTTGGTAAGCGGCTGGAAGCAAAAGCGCTATGACCCGCTGTCGAAAACCATACCCACCAAGCTGTTCAATGCCACTGCACGCAGGGTAAGCGGCATTAAGAATCTTCATGATTTCAACTGCGGACTCAAAGCCTATCGCAATAAGGTAATCAAGCACATAGAGGTATATGGCGACATGCACCGTTATATCCCGTATCTTGCCAAGAACGCCGGATTCTCCAAAATAGGCGAAAAAGTGGTTCATCATCAGGCCCGCAAATACGGCACCACCAAATTCGGACTTGACAGATTTGTAAACGGCTATCTGGATTTGGGAACCCTTTGGTTTACCAACAAATTCGGTGTTAAGCCGATGCATTTTTTCGGTCTGTTGGGCAGCATGATGTTTTTTGTGGGATTGCTTGCCGTTATTGCCGTAGGCGCATTGAAAATCTATCACATGCATACCGGCGCAAGCTATACTCTGGTCACTGATTCGCCTTATTTCTTTATAGCACTTGTGACGATGATTCTCGGTACGCAGCTATTCCTGACCGGATTTCTCGGAGAGCTGATAGTGCGTAACTCGCCTCGCCGCAACGACTATGAGATAGAGGAAGAGATACGCTTATGAAAATATCCTCCGGCATATTGACACTGAGCATGGTTGTGGCGGCTTTGCTTGCGGCCATTGCGGGTGGATGCAGCACCGACGGGTGCCTCAATAACCAGAATTCCCTGCCCCTTGCCGGTTTCTATTCCTCGGCGACAGGGTCGGCTGTGAGCATCGACTCGGTGGATATAGGCGGAGTGGGTGCTCCGGACGATTCGCTGCTTCACCACACGGGAGTGACGGTGAGCGAAATATATTTGCCTTTTCGTTCGGCTAAAAAAGTCACGTCGTTTTATTTTCATTACACGCAGTACAACATAAGCAGCGACGAGTATAATGACACCATAACATTTCATTACGATTCAGAACCGTATTTTGCATCGGAGGAGTGTGGGGCCATGTACAGATTTCGCATCACTGATGTTGTTTATACGCGTCATCTGATTGACTCCGTGGGTGTGACCGATTCGCTGATTACCAACATTGATTTTCAGCGCATCAAGATTTTTATGCGCACTTCGCAGGATGGCGATCAGGATGACAGCGGTTCTTCGGATGTTTCACTTCAGATGTTTCGGAAATTATGAGGTGGCGTGAAACAGTTGCGGTATTGATAGTGCTGCTGTGCGGCACTTGCGGCATGGCTCAGCGCAGGGTAACGCCTGTGGAGCCTGTTCCAAGCGGAGTGCCCGAAACCAAGCCCACCGAAATGGACAGGACCAATGTGGTGGAGCGCACTGACGACAAAGGCAACGTGGTGCTCGTGGACACATTGAGCGGCAAGGAATTTGTGGATACGCTGGCTGTTGTGCCCAAAACCGCTAAAATGCAGTATCCGCTGTGGAATGCCGTGACGGTAGGTGTAAATATCTGGGACCCGATAATGCGAATACTCGGTCAGCAGTATGGCGGAGCTGATATATGGGCTGAACTGTCGCTTCACAACCGTTACAAGCCGGTGATAGAGTTTGGTTTGTCGGCCGCAAAAATCACTCCCGACGATATGAACTATACCTTCAAAAGCTCGTTGGCGCCATATTTCAAGCTGGGTATGAATTACAATATATTCTATAACTCTAATTCCAACTACCAGTTCAATGTGGGGCTGCGATATGCCTTCACTACCTACAGCTATGAAGTGGTGGATGTGACTGTTGATGAGGGGTATTGGAACGAGCCTTCGCATTTTTCGTTGCCGTCGTTGCGGTCCACTGCCGGGTGGCTTGAGATAGTGGCCGGCGTGAAGGTGTTGATAGCCAAACCGATATCACTCGGATGGAATATTAAATATTGTGCAAAATTGCATGAGTCGGCAGCTCCCTACGGAGAGCCGATGTACATACCCGGATTCGGGAAAAGAAAAAATCCGTTGTCGGTGAGTTTTTCTGTAATGTACACGCTTGAACTTAACGGTAAAATAGACGAGCATGCCGAAGCGGAGAAAAAAGCATCGGCAGCAGCAGACTGAATCATACAACCAATACAGGCCGCATGGCGTTATACACTATATATTCAATTATGTTGATATGAAAAAGATAGTGATAATAGGAGCATCCTCGGGTCTTGGCCAGAGGATAGCCATGGATTTTGCACGTGCCGGGTGGCGCGTGGGTATTGCAGCTCGTCGCGAAGCTCCCCTGCAGGCAATCAAGGAAGAATTTCCGGGCAATGTGGCATATTCTGTGATAGATGTGACACAGGTAGATGCACCCAAAAAGTTTCTTGACCTGATTGAGATGATTGACGGCATGGATATATTGCTTTATACTGCCGGAACAGGATTCTGCGATCCCGAGCTTGATGACACTCGCCTTGACAACACTTTGCAGACCAACGTGGTCGGTTTTGCCAGAATAATAGCGGCTGCCTACAAATACTACCGTGATACTGCTTCGGCCCGTCCCGGCCAGATTGCAGCCATAACTTCTGTAGCCGGAACCAAGGGGATAGGAATCAGTGCTGCCTACAGTTCGTCAAAAAGATTTCAGCAGATGTTTCTCAATTCTCTGGATCAGCTTGCGCACCAGCAGCATGTCAATGTACGCATCACCGACATCCGCCCCGGATTTATCCGCACACCGCTTCTCAACGAGGACAAGCCTTATCCCTTGCTCATGAGTGTGGATTACGCCGCTCCGCTCATTGAGCGTGCCATACTGCGTCATAAGCGTGTGTTGGTGATAGATTCGCGTTGGGCCATAATTACAGGTCTGTGGAAGCTTGTGCCTGAATGTATCTGGAGACATATAGCCATAAATTTCTAACAACTCATATTTCGCAACATGAATCTTTACACTCCCGGAAAAAGCATCGCCATGTGCAGTGACCATGCCGGTTACAATCTTAAAGAGATTATCAAAAGACATTTGGAAGAGGCCGATATGACCGTTCAGGATTTCGGCACGTATTCCGATGCAAGCTGCGATTATCCCGATTTTGCACATCCCGCAGCTGAGGCTGTTGAGAAAGGCGAGTGCTATCCCGGAATAGCTATGTGCGGTACCGGCAACGGTATTGCCATGACACTCAACAAGCATCAGGGCATACGTGCGGCATTGTGCTGGAACGTGGATCTGGCGCGCCTTGCACGCGAGCACAACGATGCCAATATACTTGTGCTGCCTGCACGTTTTATTGATGCTGAAACGGCACTTGCCATTGTGGATGTGTTCATGAGCACTCCTTTTGAGGGAGGACGCCATGCACGCCGCATAGCCAAAATCCCTGTCAAGGAGTAGGCACGATATTTATTCGCGCACAGCGGCCACGGTGTGATGTGAAATATAGTCGGCGAAGGCATCTTTATAGCTTTCGCTGACAGGTACGTAATGTTTCCCTAAAACAATGCGGTTACGCTCAATGACGCGTATCTTGGAAGTGTTGACTATATAGCTGCGGTGTACTCTCATGAACATGTCTCTCGGCAGCGCCTGATCAAGGCTCTTGATGTTCATTAAAGTGAGTACGCTTGAATCACCTTCAATATATATTTTGACATAGTCACGTACCCCCTCTATGAATATTATGTCATTGACAGGAATCTGTACAAGCTTGTATTCGCTTTTCACTATTATATAGTCGTTGCGTGTGGCTGTCGGAGTTTCAATAAGGTTAAGTACCTTGGTTGCAGCCGCGAGAAATTCAGTGTAGCTCACGGGTTTGAGCAGATAATCCACGGCATTGACTTTGAACCCGTCAATAGCGTAGCGGTCGTAGGCTGTGGTAAACACAATCTTGCATTGTTTCGGTACGAGTCTGGCAAATTCAAGTCCGTTAAGCTGAGGCATCTGAATGTCAAGAAACACTATGTCTATGTCTCCGCTGAGCACAGCCTTAATAGCCTCCTGAGCAGAGCCAAATATTCCGGCTGATTCCAAAAAAGGAGTTTTTTCAATGTAATCGTTGATTAAACGTGCAGCCAAAGGCTCATCGTCTATCACACAGCATCTAAGAATTCTCATGTTTCTTGTGTTTAGTGTTTTTATGGGTGGTAGAATGATCAATAGAATGTGTAGCCTCCGCAAAAGCGGGAGGGTTGGAGATGTCCACTTGCATTGTGACAGTGAATCGGTTGGCTGACTTGTCGATGGTCAGCAGGGTTTTCGCGCCATAGAGCAGCTCGAGACGTCGCCGCAGGTTGCGCAGTCCGAGCCCTTTGTGTGTTGGTGCCGTCTCCGGCAGATAGGGGTTGGAGCACACGCATGTCACTGTTCCATTCTCGGCTGTTATGCGTATGTCGATATGTTCATTTGCCGTCAGGGGAGCGGTGTGCTTGATGCTGTTTTCAATAATGTTGATGAACAGCAGCGGGGCCATCTGGAGTGATCCGCAATCGGCGGCGTTGAGCTCGGTGCGCAGGCATTCTTCATTTGGCAGCCTGAGTTTCGCAAGCCGGAGATAAGCGGCAACAAATTTTATTTCATCGTTCAGAGTCACGGTGGAGTGGCAGTCGTAGAGCGCATAACGGAGCATGCTGCTGAGTTCATGAATCGCATTCCGTGCGCCTTCGGGATTTATGTCAATAAGGGCATAGATGGTGTTGAGCGTGTTGAAAAGGAAATGAGGATTGAGTTGCGACTTGAGGCTTTTCAGCTCATTTTGTTGCTGGATGCTTTGTGCCTCGTGACGCATGCGCTCATGTTCGCGCCATTTTGCCGTCAGCTTTATGGCCACGGCGAGTGCCACAGTCAGCACCATAACAAAAGCGTCGCGAAACAGCATCACCCAGTCAATCATTCCGTGGGGACCGGTGTGCGGATGAATGCCACCGGGAGGGGGCGGAGGACCGGGAGGCCCCGGATCGTGGTGGAGCATCGCATAATGCCCCCAATGCCACAGAAGAGAGATAATGGCCATCGCTACGATGCCGAGAATCAGGTTGTAGCATAGAAAACGGGTTTTGACATGACTCCTCTTAAGGCAATATGGCACAAGGAAATAGAAATTGACATAAAATACAGCCACAAACACCATTGCCTTGCCATAAACCACGGCTGTGAGTTCGTTCGGACCTTCATTAGAGGTTACGCTTATCACCATTTCCGGGAGTATGAAAAGCAGGCTCACCCCAAGAAGATGACTTATGGTAGTAAGCGTCTTTTTCAAGGTGAAGCGTTTGGTCCAGTTATGTTTATGAAATATATTCACATGCTCGCGGGCAATAATCAAATCATGTTCAATTGCAAAATTATAAACGATATATGCAATTCGCAAATATAATCTATGAGTTGGCATAAATATGGGGTCAAAACGGCTCTTTAACGGCAGGTACGGACATTGTTATATAAAAAAATGCCCGCTGCTCCTTTCAGCAAGGAACACCGGACTAAAGCCATTAGGCATTTGATTTGTGATTCTAATTAGGATCATCGCTGACGCGTGTCCTATGGTAGAGATTATATCATACTTACATCGTGTACCGAATCAATGGCTGGAGTGTCTCCCGACACACCGCCCCTGACGTTACCTTGGCCTTAGTCTTGATAAAAAGAAGTTTTGCGTAAAATTTTGATATTCAGTCAAAGGCATGCAACTGGTACATTTCGTTGCAAAGGTATGCACTTTTTTTGGATTGGCAAGCATCCAATGGACTAATTTTGAGGATTGGTGATTTTTTAGGCTGTTAATACTATGTTTTGTAATTTTGCACCCCGAAAATTGTAGAAAAAATGTCACAGTTGCGTCAGCGGATCAAGCCATTTATGCTGCCTATAGCCATGGCCGGAGGCCTGGTTTTCCATGAGTATATGGACAAGGTGCAGTTTCTCGCGCCTTACCTCATATTCATAATGCTGTTTATTACATTTTGCCGTATCAAGCCTAAAGAGATACGCATCACTTCCCTTTCGTGGCATCTGCTTGCGGTGCAGGTGCTTGGAGCTATAGGCCTGTATCTGGCTCTGCTTCCTGTTGACAAGACGGTGGCGCAGGGGCTGTTTATATGTGTGTTCTGTCCCACGGCGACGGCTGCGCCGGTGATAACGGGAATGCTCGGAGGAAGTGTGCCGCGGCTTGCCACATTCTCAATAGTAAGCAATATGACAGTAGCGGCACTTGCCCCGATATTGTTCTCGCTCATGGGCAACACGGATGTTGCGTTTTTCGGGGCATTGCGTTACATAGCCGCCAATGTCGTGCCGTTGATAGTGTTGCCGCTCGCAGCCGCTTGGGTGTTGATGGGGGTTGCTCCGAAAGTGCATAAGGCTGTGGCCGAGAAACAAAGCATATCGTTTTACATCTGGGCATTGTCATTGTTCATAGTGGTGGGTCGTGCGGTGTCGTTCGTGATGGCCGAACCCCCATCAATGATTCCCGAAATGGTGATAATAGCACTCGGCTCGGGAGTGGTGTGCGTGGCACAGTTCTGGATCGGGCGCAGAGTGGGTGCCGGAAATGGCGACAAAATAGCCGGTGCCCAAGGGCTGGGACAGAAAAACACTGTGCTGGCCATATGGATGGCTCTTACCTACCTCAATCCCGTTGCGTCAGTGGGGCCTGCGGCTTATATAGCTTGGCAAAACACTATCAATTCACTCCAGCTGTATTACAAATCCAAGCGGGAATTTGCCCAAAAACAAAAAAGCGGCAGCCGGTGTTAATAATATACGTTCCCAGCTAACAGAGAGCTTTGTGAGTATGAACAGTATGTACGAAATATTTATGGCGTTGCCATTGTTTCACGGCGTTAGCCGGCAGCGCGTATTGCAAATCGCGGAATCCACGCGGTTTCATTTTTTGAAATTTGCTGACGGTGAACCCATAGTGACTGTGGGCGAGGAGTGTCAGCATGTGAAGTTCATCATAAGCGGAAGTGCCCGCGTAAGCATTTGCAGCGATGATTCGCGTTTCCGTGTCAGTGAAACCCTCGTGGCTCCCGATGTCATATTTCCCGATTTTCTTTTTGGAAGGGACACGCATTATCCTTGCAACGTGATAGCTATAGGCGACACCGGCGTGTTGCAGATTTCCAAGTCGGAGTATGTGAAGATACTCAACAGCGACGAAATATTTCTGTACAACTTTCTTAATCATCTGAGCATGAATGCACAAAAGTCTGTTGGCGGAGTGCTTGCTCTAACTACCGGCTCTCTTGAACGACGCATAGCATTCTGGATTGTAGCACTTACACAACCGTCGGGCAAGGACATAGTGCTTGAATGCAGGCACAAGGACCTGTATGCTCTCTTCGGGGTGCAGCGCACATCGTTCATGGCCACTCTTGAGTCTATGAAAGCCAAGGGACTTATTGATTACACCTCCAATCAAATCAGTATCACATCACGCCGCGGGCTGGTGGAAATGCTTCAGACACCATAATAAAATAGAGAGCACCTATTGATTGTCACTGATATAATTGTTACTTTTGCACATTCAAAAAAAGCATTAGCGACAATTCATATCGTATGGAAAAAAATTACAAGCGTACTCTCATAACCACAGCACTGCCCTATGCCAACGGGCCTGTGCATATCGGTCATCTCGCCGGTGTATATGTGCCGGCAGACATATATGCCCGTTATCTCCGCGCCAACGGCAAGGAAGTACTTCTGGTGGGTGGCAGCGATGAACATGGCGTGCCCATTACCATCAAGGCGCGTAAGGAGGGTGTCACTCCGCAGGACATAGTGGACCGTTACCATACAATAATCAAGAATTCCATGGAGGAACTGGGCATATCGTTTGATGTGTATTCCCGCACCACCTCTGCCATACATAGCGACACTGCAAGCGAGTTTTTCAGCCGTCTGTATGCCAATGGCAAGTTTATTGAAAAAACTTCCATGCAGCCATATGACGAGCAGGCCGGAGAGTTCCTTGCCGACCGTTATGTTGTGGGAACATGCCCTCATTGCGGCAGCGACCGCGCTTATGGCGACCAGTGTGAGGCATGCGGCACCAGCCTTAATGCCACCGACCTTATCAATCCCCATTCGGCTCTGACTTCCGCACCTGTCACCCTGCGCCAGACATCTCACTGGTACCTTCCGCTCAACGATTATCAGGATGCTCTGAGCAAATGGATTCTGGAGGGACATAAAGAATGGAAAACCAATGTTTACGGCCAATGCAAGTCCTGGCTTGATATGGGATTGCAGCCACGTGCCGTGAGCCGTGACCTGAACTGGGGCGTGCCAGTGCCTGTGGAAGGAGCCGAGGGCAAAGTGCTGTATGTGTGGTTTGATGCGCCTATAGGATATATTTCCAATACCAAAGAGATATTGCCTGACACATGGGAGCAGTGGTGGAAAAGTCCCGAAAGCCGGATAATCAATTTCATAGGCAAGGACAATATAGTGTTCCACTGTATCGTGTTCCCCGCCATGCTCATGGCCTACGGCGACGGATTCCAGCTGCCTGACAATGTGCCGGCCAATGAGTTCCTCAACCTTGAGGGTGACAAGATTTCCACTTCGCGCAACTGGGCCGTATGGCTCCATGAGTATCTGGTGGATTTCCCCGGCAAGCAGGATGTGCTGCGCTATGTACTGACAGCCAATGCTCCCGAGACCAAGGACAATGACTTTACATGGAGTGATTTTCAGGCACGTAACAATAATGAGCTTGTTGCAATTCTTGGTAATTTCGTGAACCGCGCCATGGTGCTCACCCACAAGTATTTCCAAGGCACTGTGCCCGCTCCCGGCACTCTGGAGCCTATAGATGAGGCTTTGTTTGCTGAAATTCTTGACATAAAGCAGCGTGTGAGTGAGAAACTTGACACATTCCATTTCCGTGACGCTCTTAAGGATGCTATGGACATGGCCCGTGCCGGCAACAAGTATCTGCAGGAGACGGAGCCGTGGAAAGTGGCAAAAACCGATCTGTCACGAACCGGCACAGTGCTTTACTGTGCATTGCAGCTTTGTGCCGACATGGCTATACTGTTTGAGCCGTTCATGCCGTTTATGGCACAGAAACTACGCAATATGCTTGGCATCGGGCAGTTGCCGTGGGATGCTATCGGCTCCCGCGATCTTGTGCCGGCCGGAAATAAAATCGGCCAGCCCGAATTGCTGTTTGAGAAAATTTCTGATGAGGCTATCGCCGCACAGTTGCAGCGTTTGGCCGATATCAAGGAGCAAAACAAGATTGCGGCATGGAAGGCGCAGCCACAGCAAGCCGATGTGGATTTTGACACATTCATGAAAGCCGACTTGCGCGTGGGTACCGTATTGGAATGCGAGCGTGTGCCTAAAGCTGACAAGCTGCTCAGATTCCTGATTGACGATGGCTTGGAGAAACGTACCATTGTGTCAGGCATAGCCAAATTCTATAAGCCTGAACAGCTTGTGGGCAAACAGGTGGTGTTTATTGCCAATCTGCCGCCGCGTAAGCTTAAGGGTATAATGAGTCAGGGTATGATTCTGTCGGCGGAAAATGCCGACGGCTCGCTTGTGGTAATATCCCCCAGCGCGGCTGTAGCACCCGGAGCGCAGGTAAAATAAAGTCTAAATTCCTCATAATTTTCAGTTGGTTATGCATCTTCATCCACGCATATTGATAATCTACACCGGCGGTACCATCGGCATGATTGAAAATCCTGCCACAGGAACCTTGCAGCCGTTTGATTTTTCGCATCTGCTTGACAATGTGCCTAAAATCAAGATGCTCAACTATGAAATCGGCAATGTGCAGTTTGAGGAGCCGATTGATTCCTCCGACATGAACCCTACACACTGGGTCAAGATTGCTGAGGCTATAGAGCGCGAATATGACAATTATGATGGTTTCGTTGTGCTGCATGGCACGGATACTATGGCCTATTCGGCATCGGCATTGTCGTTTATGCTTAAAAACCTGCGCAAGCCTGTGATTATTACCGGCTCGCAGTTGCCTATCGGGGAAGTGCGCACCGACGGTGAGGAAAATCTTATAACTGCATTGCAGATAGCTGCGGCCACCAACTCGGCCGGTGCGCCCATGGTGCAGGAAGTAGCGATATTGTTTGAAAACTATTTGTGGCGCGGTAACCGCTCTACCAAGATGAGTGCTGATAATTTCAATGCTTTCAAGAGCAATAATTATCCGCCTCTTGCCAAAATAGGACTCGGCATCCATTACAATGAGGATGCCCTTTATCGTCCTGCTCCATCGCAAGATACGAAACTGAAGGTTCATTACGGGCTGGATACAGGTGTGATGTTTGTGGACTTGTTTCCCGGCATGCGTGCCGAGATTTTGAGTCATCAGCTTGCCACCCCCGGCATAAAGGGCATAGTGCTCAAAACCTATGGCGCAGGCAATGCTCCTACAGCCCAATGGTTTACTGATGCCATCAAACAGGCTGTGAACGATAACAAAGTAGTGCTCAATGTCACGCAGTGCGTTAACGGCGGTGTTCACAAGCGCTATGTGTCGGCCGACACCCTTGCCAATGCCGGGGTGGTTTCGGGTCGGGACATGACAGCCGAAGCCGCTATCACTAAAATGATGTTTCTTTTTGGTCTCGGCCTTGACAACCGTCAGGTGGCAGAGAAATTTGGAGATGCATTGTGTGGAGAAGTAACATTATAATCTATGGATAGTAACAATAACGAACCTGTTATAATAAATGGCGTGGAGGTGCGCCCATATATCCTCACCCCCGAGCAGATAATGGATATGGTCAAGCCGTTGCGCGGCCATCCGAAACTTGTGCGCGGGCTGATGAAAATGCTTAAGATGGATGGTGTGAACAATCTTCACCTTCACAACTATCGTACGCCCGGAGTAGAGTTTACTTCAGGGCTTCTCAAGGAGCTGGACATAACATTGCGAGTGGATAATGAGGACGTGCTCAAGAATATGGGCAACAAACCGTTCATTACCGTGAGCAATCACCCGTTCGGTGCTCTTGACGGAATTGCGCTTATCAATATCGTAGGCAAATATTATCCTGATTTCAAAGTGATGGTGAATATGATTCTCAATCACATCACTGCCATGCGGCCCAATTTCATAGCAGTGGACGCGCTGCAGAGCGATGACCCCAAGAAAAAGGCCGTTTCCATGAAAGGAATCAAGATGGCGATTGATCAGGTGCGCTCGGGCAAGCCTCTGGGCTTTTTCCCCGCCGGCGCGGTGTCAAAAATCAACAACCGGCTGCAACTTGAGGACCGCCAGTGGCAGCCTACGGTGGTGCGACTGATAAAGCAGCTCGGGGTGCCGGTGGTGCCTGTTTATTTCCACGGAAGCAACTCTTGGTGGTTTAATCTGCTGGGACGCATATCGTGGCAGCTGCGTACACTCCGCCTTCCGGCTGAAGTGTTCGGCAAACGCCACACGACTATTCATGTGACTGTAGGCGACCCTATAACTCCGGAGCAGATCAAGGCACACGCCGGTTCCATTGAAGAGTTGGGAGAGTATCTTAAAAATCAAACATACGCTTTGCGCTCATGCAGATAGACTCTGAAATATCTGCCGAAGTGCAGCAGGCAAAAATGCGTTTCTCTATTGTGGGTAACGCACCTGCACTCATTGCCGCCGTGCAACGTGCTATCAAGGTGGCTCCCATAGACCTGTCGGTACTCGTGACCGGTGAAAGCGGCGTGGGAAAGGAGTTTTTTCCTAAAATAATACACGGCTACAGTGCGCGCAAGCATGCCCGGTACATAGCTGTGAACTGCGGCGCGATACCCGAAGGCACCATAGATTCCGAACTGTTCGGGCATGAGAAAGGTGCGTTTACCGGAGCTATATCGGCCCGTAAGGGGTATTTTGAGGAAGCGGATGGAGGCACCATATTCCTTGATGAGGTGGCCGAGCTGCCGATCACCACGCAGGCTCGTTTGCTGCGTGTGCTTGAGAACGGCGAATTCATAAAGGTAGGTTCCTCCACTGTGCAGCGCACCAACGTAAGGATTGTGGCTGCCACCAATGTGGATATGCTGAAGGCTGTGGCCGAGGGCAAATTTCGCGAAGATTTGTTCTATCGCCTGTCAACCATACAGATACAAGTACCGCCATTGCGCAGCCGTGGCAACGATATAGTGCTTTTAGCCCGCAAATTCGCTGCGGATTTTGCAGAGCGTTACCGCACTCCGGCCATTACCTTAAGCGAGGATGCCAAGAGAGTGCTTCTTCATTACAGTTGGCCCGGCAATGTGCGCCAGCTTAAGAACGTGATGGAGCAGACAGCATTGTTTCAGGCCGGAAACGAAGTGTCGGCCGATGATATACATCGCTATCTGCCGTCCGATACCACAGGTTTCACTCCGGCAGTAGCCATGCATCCCGAGCATAGTTATGCGCAGGAGAGAGAAATTCTGTTCAACATGATATTCCGCATGCAGCGCGAGATAGACTCGTTGCGCACGCAATTGTCGGAGCAGACATCTCATCATGATTCACCGTTGATAAGTATGCCTCGGTCGCTTGTGGCCGTAAACCGCAGTCATGAGGGCGACAGGCCGTTGCCCATAGATGTGGATGTGAGCGAAGTGATGCCCGATGCTCCGGACTATCCGGCTGACGGTGAAAATTCCCCGGCAATGACTCTTGAAGACACGGAGCGTGAAACCATCCGCAAGGTTCTGGAGAAACATTCCGGACGCCGCAAGGCAGCTGCAAAGGAGCTTAATATCTCTGAACGCACCCTTTACCGCAAAATCAAGGAGTACAATCTTGAGTAAACATCCTGCGGATATGGCTTGTTGTTTGTATGGTTGGTGATGTGATAGAATTTATGTAATTTTGTGTGGTAATACTACTGATATGAGTAACAAGAAGATATTGGTGACAGGTGCCGACGGTTTTATCGGCTCACATCTGTGTGAGGCTCTTTTGGCAAAAGGTTATGAAGTAAGAGCGCTGAGTTACTACAATTCGTTTAATAATTGGGGCTGGCTTGAAGATATTCATTCCCCGGGATTGGAGGTTGTCAGCGGCGATGTGCGTGACCCTAATTTCTGCCGTCACATCACCAAAGGGTGTTCCACGGTATATCATCTTGCGGCTCTGATAGCCATACCTTACAGCTATGTGGCTCCCGATAGTTACGTGGATACCAATATCAAAGGCACACTGAATATGTGTCAGGCCGCCATGGATTGCGGCGTGGAGCGTCTCGTAGTCACAAGCACCAGCGAGGTGTATGGCACTGCGCAATATGTGCCCATTGACGAGTTGCATCCCCGTCAGCCACAAAGCCCTTATTCGGCCACAAAAATCGGGGCGGATGCCATAGCCAAGAGCTTTTACAATGCCTTTGACCTGCCGGTAGTGATAGCGCGTCCGTTCAACACCTACGGCCCGCGCCAGAGTGCCCGCGCCATTATTCCCACTATAATAGGGCAGATAGCTTCCGGTGCGCGGCAGATAAAAGTAGGTGACCTCACTCCCACTCGCGATTTCAATTTCGTTAAAGACACCGCACAGGGATTCATTGCCATAGGCGAGGCCAAAGGTGTGGAAGGTCGGGAGATAAACATAGCCACCGGTACCGAAGTGAGCATGGAGCAGACTTTGACCACCATAGCCGAACTCATGCACAGCGATGTGGAATATGTGGTGGACAAACAGCGTCTGCGTCCTGCCAAGAGCGAAGTGTTCAGGCTGTGCGGCGACAACACCCTCATAACTGAGCTTACCGGCTGGCATCCCTGTTATTCGCTCCGTGAGGGTCTGCAGGCCACCATAGACTGGTTTGTGAAGCCCGAGAATCTCGCAAAGTATAAAACTGACATATACAATCAATGAAACGCAAGCTGGCGCTCATAGGTGGCGGAGGTCATGCGGTGTCGCTGATGGAGATGATGCCGGGTGATGTGGATGTGGCCGGCTATGTTGATGTAAGGCAGCGCGACAGCATGGTTGTGCCTTATCTGGGCAATGATGACGAGTTTGCTTGCCGTTATCCTGAAATGCCGGTGCACATAGCGTTTGTGATGGGTGAAAATGGCAGCATGGCTTTGCGCAAAAAGGTTATAGACAGCTACCGCAATCATGATATGCCGGTTCTCGTGGCGCAGAGCGCATTGGTCACCTCCCATTCCGCGTTGGGGCGCGGATGCGCTGTGATGCACCGTGCGGTAATCAACAGCGCCACCCTCGGAGAATGTAATGTGGTGAATACCGGAGCTATCGTGGAACACGGTGTGACAACCGGAAGCAATGTGTTCATTGGACCCGGAGCCGTGGTGTGCGGCGGCGTGACCATAGGCTGCAATGTAATGATAGGAGCCGGAGCAGTGATAAGAAACAATGTGACTATAGCTGACGATTCTGTGATAGGAATGGGCAGTGTGGTGACAAAAGATATACAGAATAGCGGCGTGTATGCCGGAAATCCATGCAAAAAGTTATGAACCATACCATAATCATAGCAGAGGCCGGTGTGAACCATAATGGTTCGCTTGAGGTGGCGATACAGATGATTCGGGCCGCTGCCACCGCCGGTGTGGATTATGTGAAATTCCAGACCTTCAAAGCCGAAAAACTGGTGAGCGCTGATGCCAAAAAAGCAGAGTACCAGCAGGATAATTGCCCGGAAATGGGTGACACGCAGCTCCAGATGCTGCAATCGCTTGAACTCAAAGCCGGGGATTTCGCTGTGCTGAAGGACGAATGTGAGCGATGCGGGGTAGGTTTTCTGTCATCGCCTTTTGATAACGAAAGCATAGAGTTGCTTTCAGGGCTGGGTATGGATTATTGGAAAATACCATCGGGCGAAATAACCAATCTGCCGTATCTGGAAGCAATAGGTTCCAAGAAAGGCAAGGTGATACTCTCCACCGGCATGTGCGAGCTTGGGGAAGTGGAAAATGCCGTGGAGGTTCTGGAGCGTAACGGCACACCAAGGCATAATATAATTCTGCTGCAATGCAATACGCAATATCCCACATCCATGAGTGATGTGAATTTGTTGGCTATGAACGATTTGGCATCCTTAAGATGTGGTGGGACGGGGTATAGCGACCATACTCCGGGCATAGAAGTGCCTATAGCAGCTGTGGCTTTGGGAGCAAAGGTGCTTGAAAAGCATTTTACGCTTGACAAATCAATGCCGGGTCCTGACCACAAGGCATCCCTTGACATAGATGAGCTGACACGGATGGTGCAATGCGTGCGCAATGTGGAGAAAGCTCTCGGCAATGGATGTAAATGTGTGAGCGATAGCGAAAAAGGCAACATTGCTGTGGCAAGAAAAAGCATCGTGGCATCACGTGACATAAAAGCCGGCGAGGAGTTCTCGGCTGATAATTTAACAGTGAAACGCCCCGGCAACGGAGTGTCACCTATGTCGTGGCATAATTTGCTGGGCAAAAAAGCGGCGCGAGATTATCGTGTGGATGAACAAATTGATGCGCCCGAGGTTTAATCATAAATAGATGTTACCATTATGAACTATAAGAAACTATTAAGTATCGTGGCTGTGGCAGCCACAATGGTGGGGCTTAGCTCATGCGGCTCTACCGATTCCAACAATGACTCCATGTGGAGTGAGCGTGTTTTCACTCCCGGCAATTATGCCGGTCAGATCACCTACAATCCTCAGGGAGTATGGTCCAACTATGCCTTGAACACAAACGGGCAGAACTATGACGGGTTGCAAGTGGCATATAATTATGATACCACAACCGGCCTGTTTACCGGAATGGTGCCAAGCAAGGTTTACAATCCCGTGGATTACGGAAATGATTTCAATGTTTATCCCAATTGGGCCGGTGTAATTGATTTGCGCAATGCAGGTGCCGAAGATGCAGCTCCGGTAATGGGCGATCCGTTTATGATGGCTCGTTTCAATCCCAATGAAAGCACTTCCGGCATCCCCTCCAACCCCAGCGTGAAGTTGAGTTTCGTAACCACTTTCTTCCCTGCCGCGCTTACGGTGTGCAACAGCTCGGCATTGTATTATGAGATGCAGCGCACATTCACGCCCAACAGCCGTGCCGATTACGTGAAACTCGTGATAACCGGTGTGCTCGGTGGAAAGAAAACCGGCAGCGTGGAGATACCTTTGGAAGCCGGAAACAATGGCAATTACATAACCAAATGGACCACCGTGGAGCTTGGCGCTCTTAACGAGGTTGAATATGTATATATGCAGCTCGTAGGCAGCGACGGTGCAGGCAAGGCTGCCGTGGCCAAGTACCCGTACTTCGGCATTGGCTCCTTTGCCTACGGTTACGGTTATAACCAGTAACAAATGAAAGAAGCACTTACCACCACACTTAACCAACAGCAACTGCAAACGCTCACGCCGATGCAGTTGCAGTTTGTTCATGTGCTGGAGATGACCGGCCCTGAACTGGAAGAAGAGGTGCGCAGAGTGCTTGATGAGAATCCAGCTCTGGAGGTGGCCGAGGGTGACGAGTCTGTGCCCATACAGGACACGGAGTTCAACGAAACTCCCGACCAGCTGCAGTTGGCCGATTACAGTGATGAGGATGAGATACCCCACTACAGGCTTGAGATGCGTAATTATTCGCCCGATTCGCCCTATTACGAACCGGTGGCCGTGGCGGGGGACACCATTATTGACAGTCTTCAGGGGCAGCTCGCCGAACACGACCTTAACGACAGCGACCGCATGGTGGCCAACTATATAATCGGCTCAATAGACACCAACGGCTACATGACACGTTCCGCGAATGAGATTGCCAACGATTTGGCATTTCAGGAGGGTGTGGATGTGAGTGTGGAGGATGTGCGGCGCATGTGGAAGCTTGTGCGCACATTGGAGCCGGCCGGCATAGGAGCGGTGGATTTGCGTGACTGTCTGCTGCTGCAGCTCCGTCGTTTGCCTGACAGCCATGCGCCTGCGGTAGCTCTGGCCGTGAGCGTGGTCAGCGATTACTTTGACCTGTTTTCGCGCATGCGTTACGACAAGTTGAGTTCCGCCCTTAATGTTACGGAAGACGAGCTTAAGGCCGCAATAGATGTGATTCGCACCCTTAACCCCAAGCCCGGAAGCGCGTTTGCCGCTGCCGGAGATGATGAGCGGCTGCGACAGATTTCCCCGGACTTCGCTGTGGAGTGCGAGGGACATAATATAACCGTGACATCCCTCAGCAGGGTGCCGAAACTGCAAATCGAAAGCAGTTTTTCCGGAGACATCAGTGTGCCCCAGCGATTGGGCGAAAATGCCACCCGGTTTGTGCGTCAGCGTCGGGACGAGGCCCAGAATTTCATTCAGGTGCTGGATATGCGCAACACCACGCTCTATAGGGTGATGGTGGCCATAGTGAAGTTGCAGCGAGAATTTTTTGAGACAGGCGATGTGGCCAGAATAAGGCCGATGATACTCAAGGATGTGGCCGAGGAAACCGGATATGACCTGTCGGTGATAAGCCGTGCCACGGCCGGAAAATATGTGGCCACTGTTTCAGGAGTGTATCCTCTGAAATATTTCTTCAACGAGCGTCCCGTGGATGGCGCAGATGCCTCGTCGCACGAACTGCTCGAGGCTCTCAAAGCTGTGATAGACGGCGAAGACAAGCAGCATCCGCTCAGCGACCGTGCCATAACTGATTTGATGAATGAAAAAGGGTATGGCGTGGCGCGGCGCACCGTTACAAAATATAGAGAAAAAGCCGGAATACCCGTTGGGCGTCTCCGACGCAAAATGTAGCATTATGTACAAGATTGCAAGATTAATATCGTTTGTGTTCGGGCCTCCCATAGTGCCTGTTTACGGCATGGCCATAGCATTGTGGCTGAGTATGCTCCGCGTGCTTCCGCTGAGCACACGATTGTGGGTGCTTGGTGTGGTGGCACTGATGATATGCGTGGTGCCCCTTGTGTGTATATGGGCGTTGTGGAAGCTCGGTCATCTCTCTGATCCGGCACTCAAACAACAGAATGAACGCACGTTGCCGTATATAATAACGCTGGTGAGCTATGCCGCTTGCGCCGGGTTCCTGTATGTGAGTCAGGCACCAATGTGGCTCGTGATGTTTATGGTCGGAGCAATGCTGGCCGTGATAATATGTACTCTCGTAAACCGCAAGTGGAAAATTTCGGCTCACATGACCGCCATGGGTGGCCTTATGGCCCTGACAATGCGTATGGCCGTAAGTCACCTCTGCATAGTGGACATGATTTGGCCTATGGTGATTGTTACCATTCTTTGCGGTATGGTTGGCACTTCGCGCCTCATAATGCAGCGTCACACATTGGGTCAGGTGCTTGCCGGGTTTGCGGTAGGATTTCTGTGTGTGTATCTTTGCTCCGGCATACCGCTTTATTAGTAAATAAACTCTAATCATTATACATTTCTTAAACCAACATGACACCTTTAGTAAGCATAATTATGGGCAGCACCTCCGATTTGCCCGTGCTTCAGAAAGCAGCCGTTTTTCTTAACGACATGCATATCCCGTTTGAAATGAATGCGCTCAGTGCGCACCGTACCCCGGCAGAGGTGGAGCATTTTGCCCACGGAGCCGAAGGCCGAGGCATAAAGGTGATAATAGCTGCAGCCGGCATGGCAGCTGCATTGCCCGGTGTAATAGCGGCAATGACACCTGTCCCTGTAATCGGTATTCCCATCAATTCAACTCTTGACGGTAACGACGCACTCCTTTCTATCGTGCAGATGCCCCCGGGTGTGAGTGTTGCCACCGTGGGTATAAATGCCGGGCTGAATGCTGCCATACTCGCCACTCAGATACTTGCGCTGAGCGACAAAGAGATTCATTCGCGTTTTGAAACCTATCGCTCCGGGCTTTCCGCCAAGATTGTGAAGGCTAACGAGGAACTCAAGGGGATAGAATATGAGTACAAAGTCAACTGATTTTGATTGCTGTCGCCGTGTCACCACTCCCGTACATGTAGGGAATGTGACTATTGGCGGTGACCAAAGGGTTGTCCTTCAGTCCATGGCTTCCACCTCAACTATGGACACCGAGGGAAGCATAGCTCAGTGCAGCAGGATAGCCGATGCCGGTGCTCAGATAGTGCGCCTGACAGCACAGGGTGTGCGCGAGGCCAATAATCTTGTCAATATACGTGCCGGACTTCGGGATAAAGGAGTGGATGTGCCCTTGGTGGCCGACATTCATTTCAATCCCCGCGCGGCATTCGCGGCAGCTGAAGTTGTTGAGAAGGTGCGTATCAATCCCGGTAATTTTGTGGATCCGGGCCGCACCTTTCGCAAACTTGAGTACACCGATGAGGAATATGCAGCTGAGTTGCAGAAAATTGACGATGCACTGACTCCGTTTCTGTCACTGTGCCGCGAGCATGGCACCGCTATACGCATAGGCGTGAACCACGGGTCGCTTTCCGACCGTATCATGAGCCGCTACGGAGATACGCCTGCCGGAATGACGGAGAGTGCCATGGAGTTTTTGCGTGTGTGCGTAAAGCGCGGATTTACCGGTGTGGTTATATCCGTCAAGGCTTCCAATGTGGCAGTCATGGTGGAAACCGTGCGGCGTCTTGTGCGTGCCATGGATGAGGAAAACATGCATTTCCCGTTGCATCTGGGAGTCACCGAGGCTGGTGACGGAGAGGATGGACGCATAAAATCATGTGTTGGTATCGGCACTCTCATGGCTGAAGGCGTGGGAGACACTATCAGGGTATCGCTCAGTGAGGAGCCTGAGTGCGAACTTCCCGTAGCGGCAATGTTGCGTGAATATATCGAGCAGCTTCAGCAGGCCCCGCATATAGACGGTGAAAAAGTTGCCGGTTATGATGACATAATGCCGCAACGACGCAAAAGCGTGGCTGTGGGTAATGTAGGCGGTTCAAATCCGCCGGTGGTCGTAGGCACTGATTCTGCGGCTGAATATTGCGCCGACCGCCAACCTGACCTTTTCGCCGGGAATTTTGACTATCAGGAAGTTGATGCTGCTGTTCCCGTCGAAAAGTGGGGTGAAATACCGTCTGATAAAATTATAGTGCTCACATCCTCCCATGCCAATCGTCCCGGCTCTATGCAGGCTGCCCTTCACCGCATGATGGCTCTTGGAATCAATAATCCTGTTGTGGTGAAAGTGGACTACGGCAACTTGACCGCCGAGGAACTGACCGTAAGGGCATCGGTGGATTTTGGAACTCTGCTGATGAACGGGTTCCGCGACGGTGTGTGGATTGAGAGCAATGTCCTGACTCCGGCCGAAATCGCTTCGCTTGAATTCGGAATATTGCAGGCAGCGCGTCTGAGAGTGACCCGTACAGAGTACATATCGTGTCCCGGATGCGGCAGAACCATGTTTAATCTCCAGAGCACATTGGCGGCTGTGAAGTCGGCCACAACATCTCTTCGCGGGCTGAAAATAGGCGTAATGGGGTGTATAGTGAACGGCCCGGGTGAGATGGCAGATGCCGATTACGGCTATGTGGGTGCAGGTGCAGGACGCATCAGCCTTTACAGAGGTAAGGAATGTGTGGAAAAGAATATTCCTGAAAATGAGGCTGTGGAGCATCTGGTGAACCTCATCAAGGCTGACGGCAAATGGAAATAGACACTCGCTACATGGCGCGTGCCATACAACTGGCACGCAATGGGTTGGGGTACGCATCACCCAACCCTATGGTGGGAGCGGTGATTGTGGCCGACGGGCGTATAATAGGCGAAGGGTGGCATCGTCGGTGTGGAGAAGGACATGCCGAGGTCAATGCCGTGGCATCTGTTCGGGAACCCGAACTGTTGCGGCATAGTACCATGTATGTCACTCTTGAGCCGTGCTCGCATTATGGTAAGACCCCTCCTTGCGCAAAGCTTATAATAGAACGGCACATACCCCGCGTGGTGGTGGGGTGTGTTGATCCGTTTGACAAAGTCAGCGGCAGGGGAGTTGCCATGCTTCGTGAGGCCGGAGTGGAGGTAGTGACCGGCGTAATGGAGAAGGAGTGCAAGGAGCTTAACAAGGTTTTTATGTATGCCCACACTCACAAGATGCCTTATGTCACTCTGAAATGGGCATGTAGCGCGGACGGATGGCTTGACCATGACCGCATTGATGGCTCCGGTCCTATGAAGTTTTCATCCCCGTTGGGAACTACGCTTGTGCATTTGATGCGTAGCCGCTACGATGCCATAATGGTAGGAAGCGGTACCGTATTGTCCGATAATTGTCGTCTGAACGTAAGGCTTGTGGAAGGCAAGGCTCCCCTGCGCGTGGTGCTTGACCGGCGTGGACGCGTGAGTGCCGAAGCAGCAGTTATGGAGGGCGGCAACACATTGGTGATGAGCAACTACAAGGATTTGAAAGATGTGCTCCACTCCTTGTATGAACGTGGTGTGACCTCCCTGATGGTGGAGGGTGGGGCTACTTTGCTCAGGGAATTTATGAAAGAAAATCTTTGGTGCGAGGCCCGTATTGATCAGAATATGGCCCGATTAGGAGTGCATGGTGTGGCGCACATGGATATGCCCCAAGGCGAGATAAGGTCAGTTAAAAATATTGGCAATAGTCTGATATTCACCGTGGTTCGTCTGTGAAACTGCCCCGAAGACCATGAGAGTTACAGAATTTAACTATAAAGCAACATTAGTTAATGAAATTGTTGTTAACTTTGCAGTTTGAAAAATAGCATAATTATGAAGCATAGACTGCCCCTATATATCCTATTTGCAGCGTTTGTCAGCAGCATCATGGTGTCATGTAACAAGGACAATGATGATGAGGACAGCACTACTGAGGAAGTGCAGATTACCTCGTCAATGGCTGTTAACTCTTTTGCGCTCTCAGCTGACAAAAATGTGTTGGCAAATCTTGATTCGGTGTTCTTTACCATTGATTTGACCAATGCGGTGATATATAACGCCGATTCTTTGCCCAAAGGCACTAAAATCAATAAACTTGTGGCTGAAATAGGGCTGCCTACCGTTAGCGAGGCTACACTGACTTTTACCGGGGCTGACGGCACTGAGCAGAGCATCAACTACCTCACCGACAAGTCCGATACAATCGACTTTTCACACAACGATGTAAAGCTCCATCTTGTGGATTACACCGGCAGTCACTCACGTGACTATATCATAAAGGTCAATGTGCATACAATGGTATCGGACTCGCTGTTCTGGGACAAGGCAGCCATGCGCAGTTTGCCTACATCTCTTGCTGACCCTGCCGAACAGCACACCGTGGATGCAGGTGGCTCGGTTTTGTGTTTCACACGTTCTGATGCCGGTTGTTGCGTGGCTTCCGCCACCGATCCTGCCGGAGAATGGACCAATGTTGCAAGCAACCTGCCTTCTGACGCATTAATCAACAGTATCACTGCCACCGACAATGCCTTGTTTGCGGTGACTTCCGATGGCAAACTGCTTACTTCAGCCGACAAAGGCGTGAACTGGACGGTACTTTCCGTACAAATGAATCATATTCTTGGCGCTTATGGCTCAACCCTTTTGGGTGTGCGCAAAGGTGACGACGGAGTATATTACCATACCACCTATCCGGCCTCGGGTGAAACGCCTGTTGATGCCAAATTCCCTGTAGCGGGAACCAGTCAGGCCGTGACCTATAGTAATGAATGGTCCACAGAGCCCATGCTGATGATAGTGGGCGGCGCTACTTCAAGCGGTGCGCTCACCGGGGCAACTTGGGCTTATGACGGTAATACTTGGGGTTGTATCTCTCCTGACGGCATCCCGGCTATGGAAGGTGTGTGCCTTGTGCCTTACTACACCTACAAGGTCAACAATCAGTGGGTAGCCTCGGAGGTGTCCACATTGGTGGCTATAGGCGGACGACTGACAAACGGAAAGATTAATCCTAATGTCTATATATCACTTAACCGTGGCCTCAACTGGGTTAAGGCCGATCAGTGCATGCAGCTCCCCGACTACCTTAGCCCGGTGGCTTATGCGCAGAGTGTGGTGCACTCAGTGACTCTCTCCTCTCGTGCCGGCGGTGCCAACGGATGGCGTGATATGCCTGTCAACGGACTGCCGGTATGGTATCGCGGAAGCCAGAGCAGAGCTTCTGTACCCGTCACCAGTTGGGATTGCCCTTACGTATATCTGTTTGGCGGTGAAACCGAATTGTCAGGACTTAGCGCCAAAGTGTGGAGGGGAGTTATCAATCGCATGACATTCAAACCCCTTCAATGATCCCGGTGATGAAAAAAAGCTTAATGACCATACTTATAGCAGCAGCTGCCATACTGATGGCGGCTCCCGCTGTTTATGGCCAAAGCGACAATGACTCATACAAATTTGATATAGGTGTGGGAGGTGGAATGAGCGGCTATCTCGGCGATGCAAATGAGAGCAATGTGTTTGCAAGTCCCGGGGTGGCCATGAACGTGGCTTTCCGTTACCTGTTCAATGACAATCGCTGGGCATTGCGCGGACAGTTGACCGCTTTGTCGCTCAGCGGTAATACCGAAAAATTCAGTAATGTTTATCCATTGAATGTGAATTATCAGTTCAAAGGATGGGCTTACGACCTTGGGGCACGCGGAGAATTTAACTTTTTTGCTTACGGTATCGGTGAGACTTACAAGAGGTTAAAACGATGGACTCCTTACTTGTCGCTCGGCATCGGTGCCACTTATGCCAAGAGTGGAGACCATACTTCGGTGGCACTCAATATCCCTATGGGATTTGGTGTGAAATACAAGGCTACAAAACGTATCAACCTGATGCTGGAATTTTCCATGACCAAGGTGTTTGGCGATCATGTTGACGGCGAACTGAAGGATTTGTACCAAATTAAGAGTTCTTTTATAAAGAATACCGACTGGTATTCCTCAATAATGATAGGAGTGAGTTATGAATTCGGTCCGAGATGTGTTACATGCCATCGTATAGACTGATTAAATAAGTTTCTTAAACGCAATACAATGACCACCGACTGCAATATCACCATAGATTCGGCCCGCATACCTGAGCATGTGGCCATTATCATGGACGGCAACGGCCGCTGGGCCAAGGCCAAGGGACAGGAACGCACCTGCGGACATGAGCAGGGCGTAACTTCGGTGCGCAATGTGATTCGCGAGGCGAATGCATTGGGAATTAAATATCTCACTCTCTATGCGTTCTCTACTGAAAACTGGAACCGTCCGCAGCACGAAGTGGATGTGCTTATGAGCCTTATCGTGATGGCTATGAGCCGCGAACTTCCTGAAATGCTTGAAAATAACGTGCAGATGCGCATTATAGGCGACATAAGCCGTTTGCCTGAGGATGCGCGCAACACTCTTGACCAGTGCGTTGCAGCCACGGCTCACTGCACGGGTCTGAGAATGATACTGGCTCTGAGTTATTCCTCACGATGGGAGATAACCGAGGCTGTACGCTCCATATCGGCTAAAGTGGCAAAAGGTGAACTTGATGTGTCGGATATTGACGACAATACTGTGTCGCAGCATCTTACCACCGCAGAATTTCCCGATCCCGATTTGCTTATACGCACGGGCGGTGATATAAGAGTGAGCAATTATCTGCTGTGGCAGATTGCCTATTCCGAGCTGTACTTCACACCTACATTGTGGCCCGACTTTGACGGAAAGTCACTCAGGGAGGCTGTGGCCGAGTATCAGAAACGCGAACGGCGATACGGGCGTATTTCGGAGCAGCTCACCAATCAATAGTATATAATCAACCAAAATAGCAAAAAAAGAATTCACAACATATTATGCGTAACCAACTTATATATCTCCTTGCAGTGGTAATGGCAGCGTGTGGCGCTGTCGGGACCCGTGCTCAGGAGCTTGCAGTGGACACTGTGATAAATCCCAAGGTGCTGTTTACCGGGATGCCGCGCACATACGAGATAGCCGGAATATCCGTGAACGGGGCCGACAACTACGAGGATTATCTTATAATAGGGTTTGCCGGACTGAAAGTGGGTGAGCGCATAGATATTCCGGGTGCGGAAATCACCGATGCCTCAAAGCGTCTGTGGCATCAGGGATTGTTCAGCTCCGTGAAGATTACTGTGGAGAAAGTGGCCGGTGACAAGGCATGGATAGCCATAAACCTGCGTGAGCAACCGCGTATTTCCGCCATCAACTATATCGGTACGCGCAAAAGCGAGCGCAAGGATCTTGAAGAGAAGCTGCAGTTGCACAAAGGCAATCAGATTACGCAGAACATTGTGAATCGTGCTGAGTCTATCATAAAGCAGTATTACAAGTCCAAAGGTTTTGGCAACGCAACAGTGAAAATCAATCTGCGCGAAGACCTCTCGGCAAAAAACGAGATGATTGTGGACATAGTCGTGGATCGTCATGACAAGGTAAAGGTGCACAAGATTTATATTGATGGCAACGAGGTGATGAGCGATAATGCGTTGCAGCGCACCATGAAGAAAACAAACGAAAAAGGCAAGTTGCTGAATCTGTTCAAGCAAAAGAAATTTGTGGAGAGCGATTACCGCGATGACCTTAACCGAATAATCCAGAAATATAACGAAAAAGGTTATCGTGATGCCAAAATATTGAGCGACAGCGTTGTTCCTTACAATGACAAGACTGTGGATGTATATATTTCTCTTGAAGAAGGTAAGAAATACTACATCAACGATATATCGTGGGTAGGCAACACCATTTATCCCACACAGGTGCTTGACGATGTGCTGGGCTTCAAGAAAGGTGATGTTTATAACCAGAAGTTGCTCAACAAGCGCACCACTGAGGACGATGATGCCGTGGCCAACCTGTACATGAACCGTGGTTATCTTTTCTATAACCTCGTGCCGATAGAAAAAAATGTGCATGGAGATTCAATTGATTTGGAAATGCGCATGGTTGAGGGCCCGCAGGCACGAATCAACAATGTGGTGATAAACGGTAACGACAGGTTGTATGAGAAAGTCATCCGTCGTGAATTGCGTGTTCGCCCGGGCGACCTGTTCTCCAAGGAGGACCTCATGCGTTCTGCCCGTGAAATAGCACAGACCGGACACTTCAATCCTGAAAATATGGATATTCGCCCTGAGCCTAATGAGGAGAACGGTACGGTAGATATTATATTCAACCTTGAATCCAAGGCTAACGACCAGATTGAGTTCTCTCTCGGTTGGGGACAGACAGGCGTTATCGGAAAACTTGCCTTGAAGTTCACCAACTTCTCAATCAAAAATCTGTTCCATCCCAGTTCGTATAAAGGACTTATACCGCAGGGCGAAGGTCAGACATTTACTATTTCGGCTCAGACCAATGCCCGATATTATCAGGCTTACAGTGTGTCGTTCCTTGACCCGTGGTTTGGAGGCAAACGACCCAACTCGCTCAGCGTGTCGGCGTACTACAGCCGTCAAACCGGTGTGAACTCTTCTTACTACAACAGCCGATGGGCCAACACTGCCTATAATTACGGCTACGGTTATGGCTATGGTTACGGAAGCGATTATTACCAAAACAGTATAACCAATGCTTACGACCCCAACAAAGTGCTTCAGATGGTGGGCGTGACCGTTGGTTTCGGTAAGCGTTTGAGCTGGCCTGACGACTACTTCACTTTCCAGACCGACCTCAGCTACAACTGGTATTATCTTAAGAACTGGGAATACCTGTATTATATGAACAACGGTACTTCCAATTCTCTTGTGCTCGGTCTTACCTTAGCCCGAAACAGTATAGACAATCCTCTATATACCCGCCGAGGCTCGCAGTTCTCGCTGGGATTGCAGCTCACTCCTCCGGCATCATTGTTCGGAAAAAAGAATTGGGAGAAACTCTATAAAGAAAATTCCGTAGAGTCAAAGAAAGAGATGTATAAGTGGATTGAGTACTGGAAACTCAAGTTCCGTGCCCGCACCTACACTCCTCTCACCGACCCCAATGGCAAATGGACGCTCGTGCTCATGACCCGTGCCGACATAGGTCTGTTGGGAAGCTATAACAAGTGGCTCAAATCTCCGTTTGAAACATTCTACGTGGGTGGTGACGGTATGTCAGGATCATATACCTATGCAACGGAGACCATAGGCTTGCGCGGTTATGACAACGGCGCACTCACTCCGTGGGGTTATGAGGGGTACGCTTACACCCGACTGGGCATGGAGCTTCACTTCCCGTTCATGCTACAGCCTTCAACCACTATCTACGGACTGGCATTTGTGGAGGGCGGTAATGCATGGACCGATGTCAAGAGCTTCACTCCGTTCAATCTCAAGCGCAGTGCCGGTGTGGGTCTTCGCATATATCTGCCTATGGTAGGTATGATGGGTATAGACTGGGCTTATGGTTTCGATCAGGTGTTTGGCGAACGTGGCGGCAGTCACTTCCATTTTGTGCTCGGTCAGGAGTTCTAACATAATTTAATATATTGGATTTGAACTTTTCAAGGCCGTAATAGTCTTAACACTATAATCTATTTATTGTGAAATTATGAAGACATTAATAAAAAGAATAGCCATTATGATGGCATTTGTGGTAGTGGGTTTTGCCGCTGCCAAAGCTCAGAAATTTGCGCTGGTGGACATGGAGTATATACTTTCCAATGTGCCCGCTTATGAAGTGGCCAACAACCAGCTTGACCAGCTGTCGCAGCGTTGGCAGAAAGAAGTGGAGGGTGTGCAGCGTGAGGCTGAGACCATGTACAAGAACTATCAGAGTCAGATGCCTTTCCTGACCGATGAGCAGAAGAAAAAAGAAGAAGCCAACATCGTGGCTAAAGAAAAAGAGGCTGCCGAGCTACGCAACAAATATTTCGGCCCTGACGGTGAAATGTACAAGAAGCGTCAGTCGCTCATGAAGCCTATTCAGGAAGAAGTATATAATGCGGTAAAGAAAGTGAGTGAGGAGCGCGGTTACATGTGTATTTTTGATCGTGCCTCAAGCGCGGACATCATTTTTGCTTCGCCGCGTATAGATGTGAGCAATGATGTGCTCGCAAAACTTGGCTATGCGCGATAATTTTAATATCTTTGCGTTTAATTAAATTTCACTATCAGGTTAACAATTTGGCGGTGTGACTGCCGTTATAATTAGAGAATATAAAAACAATAACTATACCTAACCAATGATCAAGAAATTGTTACTTGCCATTGTAGTGGCTTTACCCTCAATGGCGTTTGCACAGAAGTTTGGCGTTGTCAATGCCCAGCCCATTATTGAAGCTATGCCCGATATGACCGAGGCACGCACTGCTCTTGAAGCAGCCTCCAAGAAATATGAGGATGAATTCAAGAACCTGCAGGAGGAATTCAATAAAAAATACACCGAATTCCAGGGCATGAACGATGAGACTCCCCAAACCATCAAGGATCGCCGTATGTCGGAGCTTCAGGAGCTTGACCAGAAAATGAATCAGTTCCGTACCACCGCCACTCAGGACCTCCAGCGTCAGCAGGAGCAGCTTATGGCTCCTATTCAGCAGAAAGTTATGACTGCTATACAGGCTGTGGGCGCAGAAGGCGATTACACCATGATTTTTGAAAACAATGTGCCTATTTACGTGGGCAAGACTGTTGAGGACATCACCCCTCAGGTAAAAGCAAAACTCGGGTTGAAATAATCTCCACAACACAGACTCTATAGAAAGGTTGCACCACGGTGCAGCCTTTTTTTGTGCGCCGTTATTTACGATGCGCTGAATTGTTGTATAATTTGATTACCTTTGTGGCATGCAACAAAAAGAGAATGGAACCTCGCCAATCGGGGTGTTTGATTCGGGTTACGGCGGTTTGACGATTCTTAAGGCAATACGCAGTCAGCTGCCTGAATATGACTATCTGTATCTGGGCGATAATGCGCGTGCTCCTTACGGCACAAGGTCTTTTGACGTGGTGTACCAGTTCACGCTTGAGGCGGTGAAATATCTGTTCGCTCAGGGGTGCAAACTGGTGATACTGGCATGCAACACAGCCTCAGCAAAGGCGTTGCGTTCTATTCAGCAGCGCGACTTGCCGGTAATTGACCCGACAAGGCGCGTACTTGGCGTGATACGCCCCACCGTAGAGGCGTTGGGGGAATTGTCAAGCACCGGAAATATCGGGGTGATGGGTACCAACGGTACCGTGCAGTCCCACAGCTATGAGATGGAGGTGGCTAAACTGAATCCCGATTTTAAGGTATATTCACAGGCGTGTCCGATGTGGGTGCCGCTTGTGGAAAATCATGAGGCCGAGAGCGAGGGTGCCGACTATTTTGTGCGCAAATATGTGGACGGCTTGCTTAAAAAAGGTCCGGAAATAGATACTATAGTGCTCGCATGCACCCATTATCCAATACTTTATCCTAAAATACGTGATGCGGTGCCGGAGCACATAAAAATTGTGACCCAGGGTGAAATTGTGGCGCGGAGCCTTGCCGACTACATGAAGAGGCATCCCGAGATGGAGTGCAGATGTTCCAAGGGAGGCACATGCCGTTATCTCACGACCGAGGACCCCGACAAGTTTACCGACCTTGCCCGCATATTTCTGCAAGAGCCTGTTGCAGTGCGGCATATAGACCTTTAGTGTTGTTATGAAGATTGGTGAAATAATCAAAACGGCGGGACTGACTGCCAAAGGGCTTGTGAAAATGGCTTTGCAGAGCCGATGTGTGAACTGGAAAGGGATAAAACCCGAAGGCGATACTATAATTGTAATGGGCAACGGTCCGTCGCTGTCGCAAAGCCTTGTGAATCATCCTGAGGCGTTTAAGAAATATCCGCTGCTCGCGGTGAATTTTGCTGCAAACACTGATGAGTTTTTTGCTTTACGCCCGAAATATTATCTTTTGGCCGATCCGGTGTTCTTCAATCGGGGGATAAATGACAACGTGGAACAATTGTTCCACAATTTGGAGAGCGTGGAATGGCCCATAATTTTATTTGTTCCACGTGGAAAGAATGTTCCACGGACTAAATGGATTGATGTGCGCGAATTCAATTTTGTGGGTATAGAGGGTGCAAAATGGTTGCGTCATTTTGCATACAATCACAAACTCGGAATGCCACGTCCCCGCAATGTTCTTATTCCATCAATCATGGCGGCATTATGGATGGGGCACAGAAATGTGTATCTGACCGGTGCCGACCATTCATGGACAAAAACGCTGGATGTGAATGAGAATAACGAGGTGGTGAGCGTACAGCCGCATTTTTATCGTGACAACGATGCAGAGCATCAACGTGTGGCATCTGTTTATAAGAATGTACGGCTCCATGAGCTGTTGCTCAGTTTCCACATTGCGTTCAAGGCATATTTTGATGTGGATGAGTATGCACGGTATATAGGGGCAAATATTTATAATGCCACTCCCGGCAGTTTTATTGACGCTTTCAGGCGTAAGTCATTGTAGGTGCGCCACGGCGAGCGTGAGCACTGATATGCGGGCTGAGGGGGCGGCGGTGTGAATAGCTTCGCAGCATGCCAGTAGAGTAGAGCCGGTGGTGAGCACATCGTCCACTATCAGAATGTGTTTTCCTTCAAGTTCAGAGGGGTTGACGGCCCTGTACAAGTTGCGTGAATTGAGCCATCTGTGATAGGCATTCTTGCGCGTCTGTGTGGCATGTGAGCGAGTGGCCACAAGATTATTCCCGACAGCAATCCCGGTGACATCGGCAATGCCCAAAGCTATGTAGCGGCTCTGGTTGTATCCTCGTTTCCATTCTTTGAACCGATGAAGCGGAACCGGGATAACCAAGTCTATTCCGTCAAAAAATCCGTCAGAGCGGATTTCGCGGGCATATTCGGAGGCGAGATAGCGTGCCACTTTCGGGCGGCCATGATATTTGGTGGCATATATCAGGCGTGTAAACTCGCCGGAACGGTAATAGTAGAAGTATCCGCCGGCACGCTCTATGGGCACTTTGCCGGCGAGCCGCTGATGAATGATGCTGAACGAGTCGGTGTGAAGCATGGTGCGCGGCAACTTCAGCCGGCATCCGAGACAGATTACTTTTTCGCCATTGACAAGCGAGCAGCCACAGACCTCACACACTTCCGGCCAAATGAGGTTTGCGGCCCCTTTCAGCAATCTTCGCCAGTCCATAAGGCGGGATTTTTGATGATAGAAGCCACCAGTGACGGTTCATATCCCCGACCAACGGCATACCGAAACAGCTTTGTGCGTCCGTCATAGGTGTTGACATCCTTTATAGAGCGCATTTTGGCTTTGATGATTCTGCGGGCATTTTCGGTGTAACTGTCTTCCTCAATCTCATCAAGAGCTTGCCGAATGTATGCGGCATCCACGCGCTTTGTCATAAGCTCGTTCACAATCTTGCGTCTGCCCCACATAGACAGACGGTATTTGTCGCGGACAAAAGAGCGGGCGAACCGTTCATCGCTCACAAATCTATTTTTTTTGAGATGCAGCATTATGGCATCGGCATCTGCCGAAGGTATCTGCCATGTAAACAGCTTGCGCCGGAGTTCACTTTCGCACCGTTCCGCCGCCACGCAAAGTGATTCCAACCGGTCCAGAGCCATAGCTTTGGAAATTTGCTTTTTCATGGGCGGGTACAGTATATGAAACGGTTAAGACGCTGCATGTCAGGGATTACATTTATGTCCTCCCATCCCTGTTGTTTAAGCTCATCGCTGATTTGTGATGCGTAGTCAGGGTTGATTTCAAAGTACAACCTACCTGACGGCACCAATGCGGAGAGAGCATACGAAGCTATTGCCCGGTAAAACAGGAGTGGATTATTGTCAGGCACGAACAGAGCCATGTGCGGTTCGTAATCAAGCACATTGGGGTCCATTGAGGATTTCTCATGCTCAGTGATGTAAGGCGGATTGCTTACTATTATGTCGTAGCAAGGAGACGGGGCCGGAGGGAGGTGGAGCGCATCGCGCCGGGAGAAATTAATCTTGACTCTCAGTTCCCGGGCATTTGCTTCGGCAATTTCCAGCGCCTTTGCGCTCAAGTCAACAGCGTCAATGTGCGGAAACAGTAAATTGCGAGCCAGAGCAACGGCTATGCATCCGCTGCCGGTGCATAGGTCAAGAACACGCAAATCGGGCTGATTATTGGCCTGACGAACGATAATATCGACAAGTTCGGCTGTCTCCGGGCGCGGAATAAGCACATCGGGCGATACATGAAGCTGCAAGCCATAAAATTCGGTCATGCCGAAAATGTATTGTATAGGCTCATGAGTAAGCAAACGGGCAGTGGTGTCGGCAACTTTTTGCTTTACAAAATCCGAAACCGTGTCGTTGGCGCGGATAGCGAGTTGAACCCGGTCCCAGCCTTTGATGCGCAGCATCATCTCACGCCACAGCCACTGTGCCTCGCTCTGCGGATAGACGGCAGAGAGCGACTGGACAGTGGCGCGTTGCAGGGCGGAAAGAGTGGCATCAGTATTCATTCCACGGCTTTATTTCAATGTCGTCAAGGCTAAGAGTGGTGAAGGCATTGATGAAAGCCGAAGCAAGACGGGCATTGGTGAGCAGAGGTATGTTAAGGTCAATGGCAGCGCGGCGAATCTTATGTCCGTTGGTAAGTTCGGCGGGAGTAAGATTCTTAGGGATATTTACGACCAAATCAATTTCCCTGTCATGAAGCAGCTGCAGAGCCTGCGGATGCATGTCGGCTTCGCTGGGCCAGTAAACGCGCAGGGCAGGGATGCCATTGTCGTTAAGGAAGCGGTGAGTGCCGCCTGTGGCATATATGCGATAGCCGCAGCGATGGAGCTGCTGCGCAGCCTCAAGCATGGCAGCTTTCTGTTTTGCTGTGCCGGTGCTGAGAAGAACTCCCTTGGAGGGGATGCGCAAGCCTACGGAAAGCATAGATTTCATAAGAGCCTCGGAGGTGTCGATGCCGAGACAGCCAACCTCGCCGGTAGAGGACATATCCACGCCAAGTACGGGGTCGGCCCCCTGGAGGCGCGAGAAACTGAACTGTGATGCCTTGATGCCCACATAGTCAAGGTCAAAAGCATTTTTGGCAGGTTTCTCTACCGGGATTCCCAGCATTACTTTAGTGGCAAGGTCAATAAAGTTGATTTTCAGAACCTTTGACACGAACGGAAAGCTTCGTGATGCGCGAAGGTTACATTCAATAACCTTGATGTCGTTGTTCTTGGCAAGGAACTGAATGTTGAACGGACCTGAAATGTTGAGAGCCTTGGCTATTTGCGATGAGACTTTCTTTATGCGGCGCATGGTTTCCACATACAGTTTTTGCGGGGGAAACTGTATTGTGGCATCACCTGAGTGGACACCAGCAAATTCTATATGTTCGGAAATGGCATAAACCTTGATGTCGCCGTTCTGTGCCACAGCATCCATCTCTATCTCCTTGGCGTTCTGAATGAATTCCGTTACCACAACGGGGTGCTGTTTGGACACATTTGCGGCAAGCCGCAGGAATCGGTGCAGTTCCTCAGAGTTGGAGCACACATTCATCGCGGCACCGCTGAGCACGTAGCTCGGGCGCACGAGTACCGGAAATCCCACTTCATCAATAAACTTGTTGATGTCGTCAAAGCTTGTCAGCTCGCGCCAACGGGGCTGGTCAATGCCGAGGCGGTCAAGCATAGCGGAGAATTTGTTGCGGTCCTCGGCATTGTCAATGCTTTTGGCAGATGTGCCAAGGATGTTGACATGCTCTTTGTCAAGCCGAGTGGCAAGGTTGTTTGGTATCTGACCACCTACCGACAGGATTACGCCATGAGGAGACTCAAGATCCAGAATATCCATGACGCGCTCAAAAGTAAGCTCATCGAAATACAATCGGTCGCACATGTCATAGTCGGTTGACACGGTCTCGGGATTGTAGTTGATCATAACCGAGCGCCACCCTTCTTTTTTTACCGTTAGCAGAGCGTTTACGGAGCACCAGTCAAATTCCACTGAGCTGCCTATACGGTACGCGCCGGAACCCAACACCACAATAGAACGGTGATCGCCTACATACTGTATATCATTTTCAGACCCGTTGTAGGTGAGATAGAGATAGTTGGTCATTGCGGGGTATTCGGCCGCCAATGTGTCAATTTGCTTGACTACGGGCGTTATGCCAAGCGATTTACGCAATGAGCGCACTTGCAGATTGGCCTGCTCGGCATCGGTCATGCCGGCTTTCAGGACCTCGCGTGCTATCTGGAAGTCGCTGAACCCTTGTTCCTTGGCAGTGCGCAGGAGAGTCGGTGAAAGTTCTTCAAGGGTACTTGCTTTGCGAAGCTCCCGGGAAGTGTCTATGATATTCTGGAGACGGTATAGGAACCAGCGGTCAATTTTGGTGAGCGCATGGATTTTTTCAACATCATATCCTTGCTGCATGGCTTTGGATATGACGAAGATACGCTTGTCGGTCGGCTCGGAGAGAGCATGGTCAAGATCGGGAACATCAATGTCGTGATTACCTACAAATCCGTGCATTCCCTGACCAATCATGCGGAGTCCTTTTTGGATGACCTCCTCAAAAGTACGGCCTATGGCCATGACTTCACCCACAGATTTCATTGAGGAGCCAATTTCGCGGCGCACGCCATGAAATTTACCAAGGTCCCAGCGCGGAATCTTGCATACAATATAGTCCAAAGCCGGTTCAAAGAAGGCTGAGGTCTGCTTTGTGACGGAGTTTTTGAGATCAAAGAGACCGTAGCCCAATCCGAGCTTCGCAGCCACGAAAGCCAGCGGGTAGCCGGTGGCTTTGGAGGCAAGAGCCGAAGAGCGGCTGAGTCGGGCATTAACCTCAATGACGCGATAGTCCATTGACTCGGGGTCAAAAGCATACTGCACATTACATTCGCCCACAATACCTACATGGCGTATGATCTTGATGGCGAGTTTGCGCAGATAATGATAGTCCTCATTGCTAAGAGTCTGCGATGGTGCGACCACGATACTTTCACCGGTGTGTATGCCCAGTGGGTCAAAGTTTTCCATGTTGCACACTGTGATGCAGTTGTCGAAACGGTCGCGCACAACTTCATATTCCACTTCTTTCCATCCTTTAAGCGATTTCTCCACAAGTACCTGCGGTGAGAAAGAGAGCGCCTTTTCGGCAAGGGCTATAAGTTCCTGCTCGTTGTCGCAGAATCCGGAACCGAGTCCGCCTAAAGCATAGGCGGCACGAACTATAACCGGATAGCCAAGCGTGGCGGCAGCCTGAATGGCATCAGCAACGGTGTTGACGGCTTCGCTCTTAATGGTTTTTACGTTGATTTCGTCAAGCTTGTGCACAAAGAGTTCACGGTCCTCAGTGTCTATGATGGCCTGAACTGGGGTGCCGAGTACTTTTACGTTGTACTTGTCCAGAATATGCTTTTTGTACAGTTCCACACCACAGTTGAGGGCTGTTTGGCCTCCGAACGCCAGCAGTATGCCATCGGGCTTTTCACGCTCAATAACTTTTTCTACAAAATATGGTGTGACGGGAAGGAAATATATTTTGTCGGCAAATCCGTCGGAAGTCTGTACAGTGGCAATGTTGGGGTTGATGAGCACAGTGGTGATGCCCTCCTCTTTCATGGCCTTGAGAGCCTGTGAGCCAGAATAGTCAAATTCACCGGCTTCACCTATTTTAAGAGCGCCCGAGCCGAGCAGGAGCACTTTTTTGATATTTTCGTCGCGATTGGTAGTTTTCATTGTATCGAGGATTAAAGCATCTGGATGAATTCGTCAAAGAAAAACTCGGTGTCCTTGGGGCCGCTGCTGGCCTCGGGATGGAATTGAGCGGAGAAGAAAGGTTTGCTTTTGTGTCGGATGCCTTCGTTGGTGCCATCGTTCATGTTCACAAAAAGAGGTTCCCAGTCAGCAGGAAGAGTTGACTGGTCCACCGCAAACCCATGATTCTGGGAAGTGACATAGCACTGGTTGGTGCCGGTGCGCATGACAGGCTGGTTATGGCTTCGGTGTCCGTATTTGAGTTTGTAAATCCTTGCACCGGCAGCTTTGCTGAGCAGCTGGTTGCCCATGCATATCCCGCAGATAGGTTTGCCAATCTTCATGGCCTTACGAATGTTTTCAACCGTGGTTTCCGCCATATCGGGGTTGCCTGGGCCGTTGGATATAAAAAGGCCGTCGTAGGGTATGGAAGTGAAGTCATAGTTCCATGGCACCCTCACAACGCGTACGCCTCTACGCGTGAGGCATCGGATAATGTTGTGCTTGACTCCGCAGTCCACAAGTACTACAGTTTTGTCGCCGTTACCGTGGTATTCCACTTCGGGACAGCTTACTTTTGCAACAAGATTCTCTTTGTTAGGATCATAGAACTCAACATCGTCGCATCCGTCCACAATTATTTTGCCGAGCATGGAGCCTTTTTCACGCAGATGTTTGGTCAGGGCGCGAGTGTCAATCCCATATATACCCACAATATTCTCTTCGTTGAGCCATTGGGCAAGAGAGCGGTCGGCCTGCCAATGCGAGTGGTCCCATGAATAGTCCTGACACACGATTGCGCGTGCATGAATGTGGTCGCTCTCGTAATATTCGCTCACATCGTTTTTTTCGCGTCGTGGCGGAACGCCGTAATTACCAAGAATGGGGTAGGTGGTGACGAGAATCTGTCCCTCATAGGAAGGGTCGGTGAGGCTTTCGGGGTAGCCGGTCATTGCCGTGTTGAAAACTACTTCGCCGGAAGTTGAGCCTTTGAATCCGAAAGATTTGCCTTCAAAGCGTGTGCCGTCTTCAAGGATGAGCACAGCGGGTAGAGAATTATGCATACGATAGAATTGTAAGTACTTAAAGTGTATTTAGCGGTTTACAGGATCTCTATCGTGAAAACCATGCAAAGTTAAGGAAAAATACTTATCACAGCAAATCCAATCTTTTTTTCGAGGGCGGGAATGGCAGATTAGTGCGGGCTATAAAACGCAGGCAGTGGACATCTGCATTGCGAGATGTCCACTGCCGTATAATTCAAGAATATTTGTAAGAGCGGTTTATTCGGGACTGTAAGCGTAAAGAAGCTTACCGGTGTAGGTGCCCTTGACTTTGTGTCCGTAAGCATCGGCCATGTCAAAGGTGAGGGTATAGGTGCCGTCGTTATGGTTCTCTACAACGAGTGTGCCACTCATAAGAGCTGATTCGATGTAATCACCAAAGAAATACCAGCAGCCGTAATAACCGGCATAATCAGCAAAATAGTATCCGTCCCATGCAGAACCTACGGGGAAAGATTCTGTTTCAAGGCAATTAGCAATGGTGTATGTGCCGGAAGGAATGCCGGTTGTTGCATCGGGAGCAATGTTAATACCGAAATTAAGCGAGGAACCGGATCCGATGTTCTCATCAAGATTGAACTGATCATCGCCCAGCATTATGGCACAGTAGTTGGATTCCTCAGAGAAAGCCTGACCGAAATTAATGGCACCGGCTTTTGTAAGTCCTGTGACTGTGAAGTCGGATTGAAGGTTGCTCATATCGCCTTCGCCGGAACGGTTGAGGAATGTTATGGTACCGGTGTAGTTGATTTCAGCTGTATTGCCGTTGCTGAGAGCAATAGAGCCGGTAAGGGTATATACATTTCCTTCATGGGCTACACTGATCTGGCCTGATGAGATTGTTGACCAGTCTTCATTGCCTTCAGCAGGGTAGAAGGTGATACTGCCGGAAGCTGTATTGAGGGAATAGTCGTCCTCAGCAATGGTGTAAATGCCCGGAACGATTTCACCAAGGTTGGGGTTGGAAGGTATGGTGGAGTTGAATTCAAGATAGATGAGCTCACCCGGACCGATGTAGGTGTAGTTGTCTTCGTCCCAAGTCATGTTTTTTGTGAGGAGCTGCACGGTATAGTTTCCGGTGCCGGCATCGTTGTAATCGCCATAATATGCGCCTATGGAATTGTAGGTGGGGTTTTCAACGATAGTGATGGGAGCTGATTGTGCCGGTGGATTATCATCGGGGCCTTGGCCGGGGATGGTGGGTTCTTCCGGATCGTTGTCGGAACAGGCAACCATGGTTGCTGTCATGGCCAAAACAGCTGCTGCACGCAGTGCAAATAGTGAAAGATTTTTCATAATGACATTAAGTATAGTGATAAATTGACGGCAAATATAGCAAATAAATTTCAAAATGAAACTATAAAAATGCGGGTTGTCTGAAATAAAGTATCGGACAATCCGCGTTGAGGTGGATAATGGAGGATATGTATGTGAGTGCGGCTATTATTTTTTCGGATCAAAGCCTTGCTCATTGAGAGCCTGCAGCATGGTGTAATTGAGGGCCTCGCGATAGTAGCCGAGAATATGGTCGGTCCAGTCGTTGGAGGATTTGGTGCCTGCGCGATTGGCATTATATTCAGTGACTTCGGCATCGTAGGCCATCAAGTCGGATTGCATGGAGTCGGTGCGGTAATGGTTGCGGTGAATAATTAGGCTCTGAGGCTGTTTGGGCTTGAGGTCGGGCAGTTCGCGTGGCACTCCTATGGCAAGACCGCATACAACATAGGTGTGGGGCGGAAGCTGGAGGAGCCGGGATATGGCGTGAGGATTGGCTGTGCGGGCATATCCTATGCAGCAGGTTCCAAGACCCAAAGAGCATGCGGCTGTCAGAGCACTCATCATGGCTAAAGAAGCATCGACAGTGCCGAGAATGAGACCGTCGGCAGTGTTGTAAATTTCAGGCATTTCAAGTTTTTTTGCGGCAGCAGCCTGACTGATTTTCTGGAAGTCGGCACAGAACACCATGAAATGAGAGCAGGTTTTGATTTGCTTTTGGTTTGTAAGCTCATAAAGCTTAAGCTTGGTGTCGGTGTCGGTAATGTCAATGACGCTATATTGCTGTGCATTGTAGCTTGTGGGTGTGTTGCGTATGGCGTCGTAAATAAACTGCATCTGCTCATCAGTTACCTGAGTGTATTCGTATCGCCTGATGCTACGGCGCTGCAGGAGGGTTTCCGCTACTGATTTTGTATTCATAAAGGATACTGAAATTTAGTTATTATACTGATTTAACGCAAATATAATCAAATAGTTTGAAAAACAAGCAGGGATGCCAAATCTGAGGCATCCCTGCTCTGAGAAATTCAAAAAGTGGGAATTATTTTTTGAAATAGCGGTTGTAAAGACCTTCAAAGCCTTTGCCGTGGCGAGCTTCGTCCTTTGCCATTTCGTGAACGGTGTCGTGGATGGCATCAAGGTTCTGCTCTTTGGCGCGGCGGGCAATACGCATCTTATCTTCGTTAGCACCAGCTTCGGCAGCCATGCGTTTTTCAAGGTTGGTCTTGGTGTCCCAAACACATTCGCCAAGGAGTTCAGCGAATTTGGCAGCGTGTTCGGCTTCTTCCCAAGCGTAGCGCTTGAAAGCTTCTGCAATTTCGGGATAGCCTTCGCGGTCGGCCTGACGGCTCATGGCGAGGTACATGCCAACTTCGGAACATTCGCCGTTGAAGTGAGCTGTAAGGTCTTTGATCATTTCTTCGTCGGTGCCTTTAGCCACGCCGATTTCGTGCTCGGTGACAAATTTCAGGGCAGCAGATTCGTCAAGTTCTTTGAACTTGCTTGCAGGTACGCCGCACTGGGGGCATTTTTCGGGGGCAGAATCACCTTCGTGAACATAACCGCATACGGTGCAGATAAATTTCTTTTTCATAATGAATTTTGATTTTTAGGATAAGTTAAATGAATATGTTTCTATGATTGTTGTAATGTCAATTGAGCAGGGTGTCTTTGGCGCATGAGGGGCATAACCCATGATAACTTATGCTGACGCTGTCGGTTGTGAAACCTTGCGGCACCTCAAGCAGGTGAGACGGGAGCGGCACATCGAACACTCTGCGACAGCAGCGGCAGAGAAAATGTGCATGTGGCGAGAGGTCGGCATCATAATGCGCTGACTCGGTGTCAATGTCAAGCTGGGTTACAGCTCCGCTCTCAACCAATAGCTTAAGTGTGTTGTAAACGGTTGTGCGTGAGAGCGTGGGGAATTCCGGGTGCAGATGGTCATATATGTCGGCCACAGTGGGATGAGTGTTGTGATCCAAAAGATATTGCAATATGGCCATGCGCTGATGAGACAACCTGATGCCGGCTGCTGTGAGCATGCTTATGATGCGGTCGTGCTTGTTGATAGTGTGCATAGTGGAATAATTGCTATTTTGAAATCGTTACAAAGTTATAATAAGTTTTTGAAATATGCAAGTCACGGAGAGATTATTTTTGAGGTTTTATGCTTTTTTGTCATTCGTAAGCGGATTGTGGAGGCATAATTTTGTGTCAAACAAAAGATATGATGATGGATATGGAAAATTCTGTTTGGTGGCAACCGGTGCTGAGATGGTGTGTGACGGCGGGTGTTGCTGTGTGGAGTGCTATTTTGCCCGGTATGCCTTATTTGCTTTTGTGCACGGGGTTTGTGCTGCTTGATTGCTGGAGTGCCTGTGCATTGGGAAGAAGAGTGGCGAAGCTTATGCCGGAAAAAGCTTTGGCCGATGCCGGCAAGGTGAAAAGTTGGCGTCTTGGGAAAGTGGTGCGTACGCTGGCGGAAATTTATGCCGTGCTTTTGCTGGTGCATTTTGCCCAGATATGCATGCCTCAGGTGGTGAAGGTGGATTTGAGACAGGTGGTGGCCGGTGCGGTGTGCGGATGGCAATTCTGGTCGTATCTGGAAAACAAGGCTTCATGCAACGGGGCGCGGTGGGCATCGCTGGCCCGCAGATTTCTGGCGGACAAAACGTCGCGGCATTTAAATATAAATATATGTGATGATGAGAAAGATTGATGAGATTATTGTGCATTGCTCGGCCACTCCCAAAGGAAAGGATTTTTCGGTGGATGACATAAGAAAGTGGCACAAGCAAAGGGGTTTTTGTGATGCGGGGTATCATTTTGTGGTGCGTATAGACGGCAGAATAGAGTCGGGGCGGCCAATAGCCGTGGCAGGCGCACACTGTCTGGGTCACAACAGCAGATCGATAGGGGTGTGCTATGTGGGAGGATGCAGTGAGGACGGCCGCACTCCCGCCGATACCCGCACGGCTGCGCAGAGGGAGTCGCTTGAACGGTTGATTGCCGAGCTGTGCGCACAGTTTCCCGGAGCCAGTGTTCACGGTCATTGCGAATATGCTGCGAAGGCGTGTCCGTGTTTTGATGCCTCGGCGGAGTATTCACACTTGCAGCACAGGTCATGAGGTGGCTGGCAGCGGTGATGGCAGCCGTTGTGATGACGGGGTGCTACAGGACAGTTTATGTGCCGACGGAATCGGAGTATGCGTCGAAGGAGCGCGAACGAGTGCTGTCAACAGTGGCCGATACCGTTATTGTGGCGGAACGATGCACGGTAAGGATTATGCCCGAGGGGACGAGCAGTGTGGTGCAACGGGAGGTGCAGCGAGTGCGGATGATGCGCGATACGGTGAGTGTTTTGCGAACCGATACCGTGAGAGTCGTGCAGCCGCAGCCATATCAATCGCGGGGCAAGACGCATGAAATGATATATGGGAAGATATGGTGGTGGATGATGGCGGGTGCCGTGCTGGGGTTGGGAGCAATAGCGCTGCTGAGGAAAATATACCGCTGTAGAATATGAAAATTGCCTGTGAGTTATAACTCACAGGCAATTAGTTGCTTAAGAGTCGGGGTGAGAAGACTCGAACTTCCGACCTCCACGTCCCGAACGTGGCGCGCTAGCCAACTGTGCTACACCCCGAAGCTTGCGCCGGAATCAAATCCGAGTGCAAAGATACCACATTTTTTTTAATTACAATCTGTTTGCCCCCATTTTCTTAAGAATGTATTTGCCTGTCGGCCTAAATTCTTGCGGATTTTGGTCACGGGGTAGAGTTGCGACGCAATGTGGCTTTGCCGCTGCGCAATCGGTTTACGGCATATCCGGTGAGAGTGGTCGCTGTAACTGCGGCTATTATCACGAGCCATTGGGACAGTATGTTTAATGTATATATCATCATAGTGCAAATAAAACACGCGGAGCAGGCGGTTGGTTTGCTCCGCGTGTGAGTTATGTGACAGATGCGTGAATCAGATTGCGTCGTCTTCCACTGTTTCAATAGCATCGGGAACGGGAGCTGTGTCATCGTCATCGGAGGTTGCAGCCTCAAGGCGTTTCATCATAAAGAATATGAATCCGGCCGAGATGAGACAGAGCACGATAAGAATGGCCCAAAGCAGTGAAACATCAATTGAGTTCCAGAGCAGGGTGGGAATGAGCACCAGATAGTTGCCGATGGCAGTGGCACCGAACCAGCATCCCATCATGGCCCCTTTGTATTTGGGAGGAGCTACCTTGCTGACGAAAGATATGCCCATGGGCGAAAGCAGAAGTTCAGCAAATGTGAGGACGAGGTATGTGCCTATGAGGAGATTGGGGCTTACAAGATGCTGACCCTGACCTTGCTCGGGGGCTACGCCAAGTCCGATGGAACCGATGCACATGATCAGGAAAGCCACACCGGCCACGAGCATACCGTAGCCTATTTTGCGTGGAGCCGAAGGCTCTTTCTTTTTCTTGGCAAGCCAAGCGAAGAAGGCAACAGAGAACGGGGTGAGCGCAACGACATAGAAGGGGTTGAACTGCTGATAAACCTGTGGCTGAAGTCCGGACACTGTGTCGGGGGTGATAGAGTAAATGTAGTAAAGTACACCACAAGCTGCAAGGAACACTATGCCGGAGATGAGGCGGCTGCTTGACTTGGAGCTCTGAACGATGTTGAAGAATGAATAAACACCTACAACAATGGTGACAAGAGCCCAGATGTTGAATCCAATGCGTGTCCACCCGGTGGATTCGGAAGATGTGAATACTTCGGCGAATTTGGTGAGTGTGGCACCGTTCTGGTGGAACACCATCCAGAAGAAGATTACAACGGCGAAAGTGAGCAGGAGGGCAGTGATACGGCTCTTGGTCTGCTCGGGAGTGAGTTCCTTGACGGGAGCGGCAGCGGCGGCACCTTTAGCGGCACCTTTGCTGTCGGTGACGCCGGCATAGGTTTTGGCTCCAAGCTTGTAGATTATGAAGCTGACCACCATAGAGGCGCAAGCTACTGCAAAAGCATAGCTGTAGCCGGTGGTAATGGTGTCCATGTAGGTTGTGGCGAAAGCTTTGAGGTCAGCTCCCTGAGGAGCAAATGCTGTAAGGGTAGCGGTGGCCTCGGGTGTCAGGGCCTCGTTGGCAAGAAGCTTGTTGCAGATGCTGGGTATGGCACCGTCGTAAACAAGACCGTTGGCATTGAGGGCCACTTCACAAAGCCAAACAGTGACCATGGGCGCAAACATGGCACCGATGTTGATGGCCATGTAGAAGAGAGAGAAAGCCACATCGCGTTTGTCGCTGTAGCGGGGATCGTTGTAAAGATCGCCCACCATGACCTGCAGGTTGCCCTTGAACAGGCCGGTGCCTGCTGAGATCAGGAGCAGTGCGGCAAACATGATTATCATTGATGATACGGCTCCGCGTTGGGTGGGAATAGCCATAACAAGATAGCCAAGGAACATCACACCAATGCCAAGAGTCACGGTTTTCTGGAAATTCCATTTGTCGGCAATCCATCCGCCAATCATGGGCATGAAGTAAACCAATGCGAGAAATGAGGAATAGATGGTGCCGGCCAAAGCGGTTGAGAAACCGAATTTGGCCTGGATGAAGAGGAGCAGGATGGCAAGCATGGTGTAGTAGCCGAAGCGTTCGCCGGTGTTGGCCAAAGCAAGCACGTAGAGTCCTCTGGGTTGGTTTTTGAACATAGTTTTGTGGGTATAGTTGATTAATTATTTGCTTTGTCGCGCATGCTCATGGCCACTGCATACAACCGCATCTGCTTGACCATGGCGAGCAGGCCGTTGGAGCGAGTGGGTGAAAGATTTTCGGCGAGGCCGATTTTGTCGATGAAATATAGGTCGGCATGAGCAATTTGGTCAGGAGTGTGCCCGTTGAGCACCTTGATGAGCAGGGCGATGATGCCTTTAACGATGATGGCATCGGAATCGGCGGTGTAAAATACTTTGCCGTCTTTTTCCTCGGCGTTGAGCCACACCCGGCTCTGGCATCCCTCGATGAGGTGCTGGGGTGTTTTGAATTTCTCGTCAATGGGGGGAAGTGAGTTGCCGAGATCTATGATCATGGCGTAACGGTCCATCCAATCGTCCACTTCCGAAAATTCGTCAATGATTTCGTCTTGTATTTCGTTGATAGTCATAAACTGTTATAAATATTCGGCAAATATAAACAAAAATGCCGAATATCCCTAACATCGGAGGCCATAAAGCTTGGCAAACGGGAAGAAATCAGAAGCGGAACACTAATTCAAGTACGGCTTTGTCGCCGAGTGCGGAGGTGACGAAGGTGGAAGAATGATGAAAATATTTCTCGTAGTTGGCGCGTATGTCAAGCCAAATGCTTTTAGTGTGGATGTAGCTAATGGTTGAGCCGAGTGTCACACGGTTGCAAGCGGGATTGTTGGTGATGAGGTGGCCGTTGTCGTCGGGGATTGCTGAAGAATGGGCTGTGATGCCGTCAAATCGCGCCTGAAATGAGAGGCGGTTGAATTTCCATGCTTTGATAGGGAAACGGTAGTCGGCGAAAGCCACGTAGCTGTGGGCGGGCTTGTGTGCGCTGTAGGCATAATGCTCATACATGTATTCGGCCTCCACTTGCCAACGGTCGGTGTGCCATGATACTGATGCGTCAACGAGGTTGGCGCGTATGGCAGACGGGTGGATTGACTGGAAGCCGGTGGTGAAGGTGACATTGCGCAGCTTGTACCATAATTTGGAACCGAAGGCGATGTCTTTGTGCCAGCCGGTGTGGTCGCCTATGGCCGAGGGGTTGAAGAGTCCGGCTTCGATGCCCACGGGTATGTTGCTGAATTTGTAGCCGGCCTTGAATCCTACGGCGCGATAATTGCACATCTGTTTGCCCATGAACGAACGGTTGGCGAATATGTATGTAGCTGGTCCGCGAAAAGATTCCACGCCAAATGGCATTCTGAATTGTCCGGCCTGAAAGAAGATGTTTTTGGAGGGTGTGATGCGCGCATAAGCGTCAAGAATTTTCATTTTACCTTGGTCGCACAGGTCGGATTGAATGAAATAATCTGCCCAAGAAGCTATTTTTCCGTCAAGGGTGACGCGGGCGTTGCGGACCTGAAATCGGTATTCGCCATCGGTAGTGTTTACTTCCAACCGTGTACGCAACACGCCATGAATGTGTGGTGTGTAATCAATTTTCTCGGTTTCAGATGAAGAAGCTGAGGCTGAGAGTGCGGCAAGTGTTGACAGAATTATAGCGCAGATACGTTTCATTGCTCTAACGGTGTGATGAAAGATGAAATCTGACGCAAAAGTACTCAATTATGTTAAAAACAGCAAAAAGACCGCCTCATGCTTTGTGCACAGGGCGGTCCTTGATTGGGATGATGATGTTAAAAGATGATTTTTTCAGTTTTGGTGGCGGAACGGCGTATGTAGAGGTTGCCATTGGCGGGGTGGTCAACCTCTATTCCATTGAGGTTGAAGTACCGTGTGCATTCTTGGGTGTTTTCGGTGTCAATGTCGGGTGGGTCTATGGCATTGTAATTACCGTTTTCAAAACCGACAATCTGCTTGAACAGTCCCCATACCGGGTGAGCACGATAGAGTTCTTCGCTGCCTGCGGGTACTTTTAATATACAGTTTTCGCAATTGTCAATTATCCGGAACACTTTGGTTGGCTGATTAACGTAGCCTTCCTCAAAAAATCTTTGGGGAATGTTGAATTCCGGAGGTGTGGCTCCAAGACAAACAGCTTCTTTAAGCATGGGGCAGTTGGTGAACAGATTGCTGCATACTGTGGTTATGCTTGTGAGATTGTCATATCGGGCAACGGGGTTATAATCTATTTCGCTAATGTCGGGGAACACCACGCGCTCAAGATTTTTGCAGCCGGTGGCGATTTCATCGCCCAGAATGAGGTGTGCTTTGGTAGGGAAGCGGAATTCTTTGCAGAGGATGCCATTGAGAGCTTTTTTGCCAATCGTGAGAGTGCTTCCATGTGAATTGGGGTCGGTATTCTCTTTGATCCGGATGGATGGAGTTTCTCCAAAACAGTTACCAAGTATGCTCAGGTCGGGTCCTAAAACAATGGATTCGGAAGGTTCTGTGCCGCAGAGAACGCCTGCGCCCAAAGTCTTGATTTTGGGAAGATGGATGGTTTCGGGCAATTGTGCACATTCAAGGGCGCCATGAAAGATGTGTTCAATGTTGTTGTCCTCAGGAATCTGGACTACGGCCCCTTCGCCTACTACGTAAGAGTCAATGGCGGTGATGCTTGAGGGAAGAACAAGTATCTGACCGTTTCTAATCCAATTAAGTGACTCCGGGCCCAATGTGGTAACAGGGTAATCCTGATTGTTTACCGTGATGTGGTCGGGGATCACAATGGTGCCGGTGGGATAGCCATCGGGATATTCTCCTGAAACAACTACTGCCTCACCATTGGATTCGTTATAATAAATGCCGTTGATGAAAACAGGCCAGATACTTTCGGCCGAAGCTGTTGCCGCGAGGAGAAAAATAGAAATCAATAGTGTTAGTTTTTTCATTTTCATATGAAAGTTTATTTGGAGATGCAAAAAATGGCTAATAGAAATAATATCATGATTTACATGGCAATTGGTTAAAAGGGCTATATTTGCAAAAGTAATCAAAATAAGGTTAATGCAAAAAAATATTAAGAGATGTTGCAATATATTAAACCAATATCTAACATATGGTAAGGGGCTACGGGTGCGAGGACGGTAAGGGTGCGAGAATTAGATGGAGGGGAAAGTTGGGTGGTGTGGATAAAAATATGTAATTTTGCTCCGAATGAAATTTGCCGGTCACATATCTATTATGCGGCTATGCTGTGCTGTGTGTGCGGCAGTGCTTATTGCCGCATGCAGCACCACTCGTCATGTGCCTCAGGGCGAGATGCTGCTTGACGATGTGAAGATTGTGGTGAAAGACTCATCGGAAGTGGAGACGGCAGATTTGTATAATTTTCTGCGTCAGACACCTAACCATAAGGTGCTCGGATTTGCGAAACTTCAGCTCGGCACATATAACCTGTCGGGAAAGGATTCTACCAAATGGTACAACAAATGGCTGCGGCGCATGGGGCAACCCCCGGTGATTTACAGTCCGGAGCTGACTTCGGCCTCGCAGCATCAGCTGCGTCAGGCATTGATAAACAAGGGGTATATGGATGCGCAGGTGGAGGTGGACACCGTGGCCCGGCCTGACAAAAAGAAGATAAAGGTGCGCTACCTGTTGAATCCCGGTGCCCCTCACACCATATCGTCCATAACATACGAGATTCCGGATACGGCGTTGGCCAAGATAGTGATGCGCGATTCGGCAGATTTTACCCTTAAGCCCGGAGACTTGCTTGACCGCACAGACCTTGACACCGAGCGTGCGCTGATAACGCAGCGTTTGCGCAACCGAGGCTATTATGCATTCACCAAAGAGTATATCACATTCTATGCCGATACGGCGGAGGGGAGCAAGCAGGTGGACCTGACACTGGCAGTGCAGCCACCGCGCAAACTCGGCTCAAATGTGGCCGACACTACGGCGAGACATTCGCGCTACTATATCAACAAGGTGATTTTTGTGACCGATGATGCCGGAATCACCACTCCGGCAGGGTATGCGCCGTCGTCGGCATCGGACACGGTGATGTACAAAGGGGTGGAGGTGATATATGGCAAGGACCATTATATCAAGCCATCAATACTGGTGGAGAAATGTTTTCTGGTGCCGGGACAGATGTTTCGGAGCTTTATGGTGGACCGCACCTATGAGCAGCTCGCGCAGCTGGGCATAATCAAAAGCATCAATATCCAGCTTGTGCCGCAGCCCGAAGTGGACGGCAAGCAATGGCTTGACGCATACGTATATCTTAGCCGCAACAAGAAGCAGGGCATATCATTTGAGGTTGAGGGCACGAATTCGGAGGGAGATTTGGGGTTTGGTGTCGGGCTGACATATCAGCATCGCAATCTTGCTCACAGATCAAATCTGCTTACTACCAAGTTCAGAGCCAATTACGAGAGCCTATCGGGGAATCTGTCGGGACTGATCAATGACCGCTATACCGAATTTGCAGGGGAAATGGGCATTACGTTCCCGAAATTCCTGTTCCCGTTTCTGTCGGGGCGCTACAAGCGTCGCATCAAGGCGAGCACTGAGCTGGCGCTATCGTTCAATTATCAGGAACGACCCGAATATACGCGCATAATAGCAGGCGCAGCGTGGAAATACAAATGGACGGCCCGTCAGGGACGCGAAAGACGCACGTTTGATCTGCTGGATATAAACTATGTGTATCTTCCGGAGAGTACCATAGATTTTATCAATCAGATAGCTCCGACCAATCCGCTGTTGCGCTACAGTTACGAGGACCACTTCATAATGCGCATGGGCTACACCTACCGCCGCACCAACAAACGCATAGCCTCATCGTCGCTTCGCAAGGAGCCGTTTCAGACCAATGTGTATAGCTGGCGTGCGTCAGGTGAGGTGGCGGGCAATTTGCTGTACGCTATCAGTTCGCTTGCCAATCAGAAAAGAAAGAACGGAGTGTATGAGGTGTTTGGCATCCAGTATTCACAATATGCCAAGGCGGAGGTGGACTACACAATAGCCCATAATTTCACGCCGCGCCATTCGCTGGCGTTTCACGCGGGATTTGGTATAGGTGTGCCTTACGGAAACTCGCAGGTGCTTCCATTTGAAAAACGCTTTTATGCGGGAGGTGCGAACGGAGTGCGCGGGTGGAGCGTTAGAACATTAGGCCCCGGCAGTTATGATGCGCGCAATTCCGTGACTGACTTCATAAACCAGTGCGGCGACATCAGGCTTGACTTGTCGCTTGAGTACAGGATGAAGCTGTTTTGGGTGTTTGAGGGCGCACTATTTGTGGATGCGGGAAACATCTGGACGATACGGAACTATGAGAATCAGCCCGGAGGGGTGTTCAAGTTCCGGTCGTTTGCAAAGGAACTTGCGGCAGCCTACGGTGTAGGATTGCGTATGGATTTCACATATTTCCTGCTCCGTCTGGACCTTGGCTTCAAGGCTCACAACCCGGCCCGCAATCAGGAGCCGTGGCCTATTATCCATCCCCGTTGGAAACGCGATACATCGCTGCATTTTTCAGTGGGTTATCCATTTTGATATGAAACAGTTAGTTATATTTGATCTTGACGGCACCCTGCTCAACACTATAGCCGACCTTGCCACGGCCACAAATCATGCACTTGAGGCATGCGGATTTCCCACGCATGCCACTGATGTTTACAAGAATCTTGTGGGGGGAGGCATTACCAAGCTGTTTGAGCGCGCGTTGCCGGAGGATATGCGCACTCCCAAAAATGTGGAGCGACTGCGCCCACATTTTTTGGAATATTACAATGCACATTGCTGCGACTTTACGCAACCTTATCCCGGAATTCCGGAGCTGCTGCAGGAGCTGCGCGTTCACGATATAGCTGTGGCAGTGGCTTCCAATAAATATCAGGCCGGGGTGGACCGGCTGATACGCCATTTCTTTCCCACTATAGAATGGGCGGCAATTGATGGCCAAAAGGAGGGTGTGCCTGTTAAACCGGACCCGTCAATAGTGTTCGGAATACTCAACAAGCGGCCTACACCCAAAGCGGATATACTGTATGTGGGAGACTCGGGTGTGGATATGGACACAGCCCGTCGGGCAGGAGTGTATTCAGTTGGGGTGACATGGGGATTCCGCACAGCCGACGAGCTGCGTGCCCATTATGCTGACGTGATTGTTTCCAGTCCCGAAAATATACTTGAAATGGCGTTAGCTTAATGAAAAATATTTGGTGTTTTTATGGGTGATGTTTAATTTTGTAGCAAAAATCCACTAAATATGTCATCTGTCAAATTACAAGGTATGGGCGTTGCCCTTATAACCCCTTTCCGACACGACAAAACTATTGATTTTCCTGCACTTGAGCGTTTGGTAGAGCATCAGATAGCCAGTGGCATAGACTTTTTGGTGGTGCTCGGCACCACAGCTGAGGCGGCCACCCTTACTAAGGAGGAGCGTCATCAGGTACAAGAGTTTGTGAAACAGAAAGCGTCCGGTCGCGTTCCACTGATTTTAGGGTGTGGAGGAAACAACACAGCCGCTCTGGTGGATGATCTCAGGCATGGCGATTTTTCGGGCTATTCGGCTATATTGTCGGTAGTGCCGTATTACAACAAACCGTCACAGGAGGGAATTTACCAACACTACAGTGCCGTAGCCCAAGCTTCGCCACTGCCGGTGCTGCTTTACAATGTGCCCGGTCGTACGGGTGTGAACATGGCGGCTGCCACCACATTGCGTCTTGCCGCCGAATATCCCAATATTATAGGGGTGAAAGAGGCATCGGGGAACTTTGTGCAGATGGATGAAATCATAAAGCACAAGGATGATGGGTTTATGGTGATTTCAGGTGATGACGGCATCACTTTTCCGCTGATTACTCTCGGGGCTGTGGGCGTTATTTCGGTGATTGGCAATGCATTTCCCAAGGAGTTTTCGCGTATGGTGCGTCTGGCTCTTGATGGCGATTATGCCGGTGCCAGGGCCATACACCATAAATTTGCCGACCTGTTTAAATTGATGGTGGTTGACGGTAATCCCGCCGGCGTGAAATGTTTGCTAAACGCCATGGGGTATGTGGAAAACGAGCTTCGTTTGCCGCTCGTGCCCACCAGTGCCGCAACGAGGGACAAAATCCACAGTGTGCTTTCGCAGCTTTCGCTTTAACAAAATTTGCGTAATCCAGTGCAAATGTCTAACTTTGCGCTGCAAAATAGGATGGTCCGGTAGCTCAGCTGGATAGAGCATCTGCCTTCTAAGCAGACGGTCATGCGTTCGAGTCGCATCCGGATCACTTTAGGGTCAACACCCCAAATATTATTGAGCCTCCCAATCGGGAGGCTCTAATTGTATATGCTTTTGATTTTTTATGGTATTCGGCAATTTTAACAATTGATTATTGTGGTATTAAACCGTCTGAAAAGTGAAGCGCGGGCTAATCACAGAAAAGATATCCATGGTATAGACAAAAAGACAAGCTCGGATGAAAAATTGATATGTCATCGGCTTTGAGGCTATAGCTGCTGGCAAACACTGTCGGGTATTGGTATAAGTAAGCAGATGAATCAAGATAATATCAATGCAAATATGTGACTCTTCATATCATGTTGCCCCAACGATTAATTCGTGAATGTGTTGCATAACATATTGTGTTATTTTCAATTATGTGTTGATTTTACTTATTTTGAGGAATGAAGAAATTATGGGTGTATTTTCTATTCTTATTTTTACATCTGTCGGCTCATGCGCGGACAATGATGGCTGAAGATTATTATATAACGGCATTCAATGAGATGTCGGATATGCTTGCCGGTAGAGATTCATTATCCATAAAAAGAGCGGTGTATTTTGCCGAATGGGCATATTATGAGGGCAAATTGGATTATAAAACCGATTTTTGCGATGAGATAGACAGGATTACAAGTTTTGTTCGCTTATTTTACGATGTAAACAAACTCAGTTCTTACAAGACTGGAAAGCAAATGGCGCTCAATGCATATTTTTTCCACCCATATTCCGGAAACGGATATAAACCTTATACATACGACTTTGAAACTTTTTCAAAGGATGATAAGCCGTGGGATCATCAATTTGTGTCAAAAGTTTTAAAAACGCACAAGGGTCAATGTCGCTCACTTCCGTGGATGTATAAAATTCTTGCTGAAGAAATAGGTGCAGAAGTCTCATTAGCACATGCGCCAAGACATTGCTATATAATGTATAAGGATGAAGACAATCTCACGCCCGAAGAATGGATAAATCTTGAAGTAACCACCAATCAAATGGTACCTGCATGGTGTATTAAGCAGGATTTTGAGATATGCGATTCTGCTGTTCATGCCGGAACATATATGAAACCTTTGACAGATGTTGAAACTGTTGCTTGCCAGATGGCAGAGCTTACCTTTGGGTATTACGAAAAATTTCATCGTTATGATAAGTTTACTTACTATTGTGCAAGTCGGTCATTAGAATTTTATCCGATGAATCCGAATGCATGGATAATTCGTTGCAAATCTCTTGAGCGCATAACACTAAATTATCTTGCCAAAAACGGAAATATCATTGACGATTATGCTGCTTATCTAATGCGATTGATGGATGAGACAAAATATCGGTTTGATAAAACATATATGACAGAAGAAACAGAAAAAATCAGAGAATTTTGGAAACAAAAAGCTATAGAAGCTCAGAAATACACTCAGGAAAAAATTCAATCAAAATGAAATATATATACTTATTCGCGTTGCTGTTTTATTCACTTAACAGTCAGGCTTATTCCTATTTGTCGCCCTACTCATTCTGTGGGGGTGATCCTATTAATTGTATTGATCCAACTGGAGAGGATATCGTTGTGCTCAATTATACAAAGGGGGAACATCTTGCAATGTTGATTCAAAATGAAGATGGCAAATGGCAATATTACTCAATAAATGGAGATAATGTTTATGTTTCCGGAAAACATATCGGTGGAAGGGAATTTAACGATGTCGCTGTTGGAAGTTGGGATTCTCCGCAAGAGTTTTTCCAATCATCATATAATACGAGAAATAACGATAGTAAGGATGATAAATCCGTGAATCATTTTGGTTACGCAGAAGGCTATCAGATTTCTACAACTCCTGAGCAAGATGCAACGATGAGAAATAGCTTTTCTAAAACAGCTGAAACAGAATATAATTTAATTAACAACAATTGTGCTACCGCGGTTCAAAAAGCAATGATTGATGCAGGCATCCCTGTTTCTGAACCCACGATGGAGCCTTCTTATATTCCCGTGTCGTCTCCATTCGGTATTGTAGATGTCTTCAATGGCTATCAAATGAAATGTAATATAAGTATTTTCCCAAGTCCTGCATTTCATTCCATAATGCAGTGGAATCCATGCGGTCAATACTTGCATAATGATTGAGGCTAATTTAAATGTTATAATATGAAAGAAAATGTTAGGAAAATTATTGGGATTATCATCGCATATATCTACTTATTAGTGGGCTACTCGTATATTATATATTATGTATCTTATACAATACGTATAACGTGTAAGCCTCTAGGATGGGCTATGATGCTTGCAATTGCGTTGATGTTTTTCATTGCCTATGTTATTATAAATCACATTTTATTAAGAAGAATTTTATCCAAGAAATTGCTTGTTATCGTAGAGGTAGCATTGTTAGTATCCATATTGACTTTGGTATGGAGTGACATTAGCTATGAACACTATCAACATCTCATGTACCTAAAAAGAACAGCTCCTGTTATCGTTGATTGATTCGTGTTCGCGAAAGATTGAATGCTTTACCGCTAATGTTTAAAGGGTTATGCGGTTGGGTTGTATATTGTAGTGTGGTGACAGCATGCGGTGACGATGATGCTCCGGATGACACTCAGTCAATTGTAGGAGAATGGCAGAAGTATCAGCGCATTGATGACGACGGCTCAATTTCCGAAGGGGATCCCGATGAATTTTGGGTTTACAATGCTGACGGAACTTTTCAAAACATTGACGGTGGCGATATATGCGATACCGGCACATATACCGTGTCAGGTAACAGACTCACAATTACCGCGCACGAGGTGGATGATGCAAGCAATGTCTATGTAATTACAGGAAGTTTTAGCATAGCAGACGGATTTATGACTTATACGTTTGTTTATGACGATGATCCTGAGTATCCGGAAACGCTCGTGTTCAAAAAAATGTGACACCAATGAAAATCCAAGCACTTTGTCTGGAGTAATATCCAAATACTGCAGAGCCTCACATTCGTGAGGCTCTAATTGTATGTCAAAGTAAAAAATGAGTGTTGAATTTCTTTTTGTGGATTGTGGAAAATAGCTCATGATGCGATCAAGGGACGCTATATTACATCACTCTAAATGAAGATTTAGTTCGGATGGCTTTTGCCTTATGGGGCCGGGATGAGAAATGCGGTGGGTGGATTGCGTGAATTAGTTGGGTGAGGGGTTGCAAGTGGTGGGGATTTTGATTAATTTCGCAACAGAATAAAAATTTGAATTATGATATACAAATTTCGTATAGTGTCGGATGAGGTGGAGAACTTCAAACGCGAGATAGAAATTGACGCTGACAGCAGTTTTTTGGAGCTGCGCAATGCCATTCTTGACAGTGTGGGGTATGACAAGGGTCAGATGAACTCGTTCTTTTTGTGCGAGGACGGCTGGGAAAAGGGCCGTGAAATAACACTTGAGGATATGGGCAGCGATTCATCGGAGGATGTGTATCTGATGGATGAGAGCATACTCAGCGATTTTGTGGAAGATGAGGGCCAGCGACTCATTTTTGTGTTTGATTATTTGACCGACCGTTCATTTTTCATGGAGTTGAAACGCACTACCCCGGGCAAGCATCTTGATGCAGCCGTATGCACAGCTTCTGTGGGGGAAGCTCCTGCGGAGGGTGTGGATCTTGACGATTTTGATGCCAAAATCGATGCCAAGGCCGCAGCTGCAGCCGCATCGGACATAGACGAGGATTTCTATGGTTCGGAGGAGTTCAACGAAGATGAGTTTGATGCCTCAGGGTATGATGAACTCAACTTTGATTGATGGGCAGGCTTTTAGCTATTGATTACGGACGGCGTCGCTGCGGGATAGCTGTCACGGACACGCTTCGCATTGTAGCCACGGGCCTTGCCACTGTGCCGACCGCGCAACTGAATGAGTATGTGAAACGGTATATGGCCACGGAACAGGTTGATGCCATTATAGTGGGTCTTCCGAGAACAGTTCATGGCGAGGAAAGTGAGTCGATGCGCTATATCCGTCCGGGCATACAGCGTCTGAAGCAGGCGTTGCCGGGAGTGAAGGTGGAGTTTTTTGACGAGAGGTTTACCTCGGTGCTCGCGCATAGGTCCATGCTTGACTCAGGGATGAAAAAGATGCAGCGGCGCGACAAGGCTGTGGTGGATGAAATAGCGGCCACAATTATACTCAATGATTATTTGCAATCAAAACAATACCAAGACCAATGAAATTACCAGTATATCTTTACGGACATCCTGTGCTCCGCAAACAAAGCACCGACATAACTCCTGACTACCCCGAGCTTAAAAAGCTTGTGGCAGATATGTTTGAAACCATGTATGCTTCGGAGGGAGTGGGTCTGGCTGCTCCTCAAATAGGCCGCAACGACCGGATAGTAGTGATAGACGCCGATCCTGTGGGAGACTCGTTTCCGGAGTGCGCGGGGCGCAAATTCACTTTGATCAATCCTGTAGTGGAGGTGCTTGACGGCGAAGTGTGCTCGCGAGCCGAGGGGTGCCTGAGTCTTCCGGGACTGAGCGAGGATGTGAAACGTGTGGAGCATATACGCCTGAGCTGGGTGGATGAGGATTTTAATCCGCACAGCGAGGAGATTTCCGGATTTCTGGCCCGAATAGTGCAGCATGAATGCGACCATCTGGAAGGGAAAGTTTATATTGACCATATTTCACCAATCCGCAAGCAGCTGATACGCAGCAAACTCAACAATATTGTGAATGGCAAGACCCGATGTGATTATCCGGTAAAGTACGCACCTAAAAAATAATTGACCTAATGGCCGACGATAAGAAAGTGATATTTTCGATGGTGGGTGTGAGCAAAATCTATCCGCCTCAGAAACAAGTGCTCAAAAATATATACCTGTCGTTTTTCTATGGTGCCAAAATCGGTATCATAGGTCTCAACGGATCAGGTAAGTCATCATTGCTCAAAATCATAGCCGGTATTGACAAGGATATACAGGGCGAGGTTGTGTTTTCGCCGGGTTATTCCGTGGGGTATCTGGAGCAGGACCCGAAACTTGACCCTGACAAAACTGTGATAGAGATAGTGCGCGAGGGCGTGCAGCCAATCATGGATCTTCTTGCAGAGTTTGACAAGGTGAACGAGGCTTTCGGAGACCCGGATGTGCTGGAAGATCCGGACAAGATGGACGCTCTGATAGCCCGTCAGGCCGAATTGCAGGATGCACTTGATGCGGCAGATGCGTGGAACATAGATTCAAAGCTTGAAAGGGCTATGGACGCATTGCAGTGTCCGCCCGATGACCAGAAGGTGAGCACATTGTCGGGCGGCGAGCGCCGTCGCGTGGCGTTGTGCCGTCTGCTTCTGCAGCAGCCGGATGTGTTGCTGCTTGACGAGCCTACCAACCATCTGGATGCTGAATCGATAGACTGGCTTGAACAGCATCTGCGCCAGTATCCTGGAACGGTAATAGCCATAACCCATGACCGTTACTTCCTTGATCATGTGGCCGGGTGGATATTGGAGCTTGACAGGGGCGAAGGCATTCCATGGCAAGGCAACTATTCGTCATGGCTGGAGCAGAAAACCAAGCGCATGGCCATGGAGGAGAAGCAGGCAAGCAAACGCCGCAAGACTTTGGAGCGAGAGCTGGAATGGGTGCGCATGGCACCAAAAGCGCGTCAGGCAAAAGGTAAGGCGCGCCTCAACTCGTATGACCGGTTGCTCAATGAGGACCAGAAACAGAGAGAGGAGCGTTTGGAAATCTTTATTCCCAACGGTCCGCGTCTCGGACAAAAGGTGATAGAGGCGACCGGACTGAGCAAGGCGTTTGGCAAGAAGCAGCTGTTCAAGGACTTGAATTTCACTCTGCCGCCCAATGGCATAGTTGGAGTAATCGGGCCTAACGGAGCCGGAAAGACCACTTTGTTCCGATTGATTATGGGGCAGGAAATGCCTGACGCCGGAACTTTTGATGTGGGCGAGACCGTGAAGATAGCCTATGTGGATCAGACGCATCATGATTTGCTGCCTGAAAAGTCGGTATATGAAGTGATTTCGCAGGGCGTGGAAACCTTCAGAATGGGAGGACGCGATGTGAATGCACGTGCCTATCTGTCAAAATTTAATTTTTCCGGTGCCGACCAGGAAAAGAAGATAGGCGTGCTTTCGGGCGGCGAGCGCAACCGCCTGCATCTTGCAATGGCATTGAAAGAAGAAGGGAATGTGCTGTTGCTCGACGAGCCTACCAACGATATAGATGTGAACACTCTCCGCGCTCTTGAAGAGGGTCTGGACGATTTTGCCGGATGTGCGGTAGTAGTGAGCCACGACCGATGGTTCCTTGACAGGATATGCACCCACATACTGTCGTTTGAGGGCGATGGCAATGTGGTGTTCTATGAAGGATCGTACAGCGATTATGAGGATTACAAGCGCGAACATAACGGAGGCAAAGAGCTGCCGCGCCGCCGTTACCGCAAACTGATGGAATAACAGCTAAACCTACATACATATGATGATTGACCGACAGCTGATGCTTGGCTGTATGGCCTTGTTGCCGGCGGCATGGAGCCATGCAGCCGACCGCCCGAATATTGTGCTGTTTATGGTGGATGACATGGGATGGCAGGACACTTCGGTGCCGTTTTATTCCGAGCGCACAGCCCTAAACAGGAGATTTCACACCCCCAATATGGAACGCCTTGCGCAGATGGGGATGAAATTTACGAATGCGTATGCGTGCAGTATCAGCTCGCCGAGCCGATGCAGCCTGATGACGGGGATGAATGCGGCGCGCCATAGGGTGACAAACTGGACATTTGAATATAATTGTCCTCCGGATGAGCGCGATACTACGGTTGTGATTCCGGATTGGAATTACAATGGCATACAGCCTGAGGCAGGCATACCAAATTCAGCCGTGGGCACATCGTTTGTGGAACTACTGCGCAGAAACGGTTACAACACAATTCATTGCGGCAAGGCGCATTTCGGTGCCCGGAACACTCCGGCTGCCGATCCGCTGAACTATGGATTTAATGTGAATATATGCGGACATGCTGCCGGAGGGCTTGCGTCATATCTTGGGGAGCAGCGGTACGGGCATGATGCCAACGGCCTTGCCGTGAGCCGGTTCGCTATCCCGGGTCTTGAATCATACTGGAGCAAGGATGTGTTTGCCACCGAAGCTTTGACGCAGGAGGCCATAAAGGCATTGGAGAAAAACCGCAGCCGGGGAGAAGGCCCGTTTTTCCTGTACATGGCGCATTATGCAGTGCATGTGCCGATAGAGGCTGACAGCCGATTTGTCAAGAAGTATCTTGATGCGGGATTGTCGCAAACCGAGGCGGCGTATGCCACGTTGGTGGAAGGTATGGACAAGAGTCTGGGTGACCTGATGGACTATCTGGAAAATACGGGACAGCTTGACAATACGATAATCATTTTCATGAGCGACAACGGCGGCCTTTCGGCTCTCGGGCGCACTCCTCCGCTGCATGTGCAGAACGCTCCGCTCAGAAGCGGCAAAGGGTCGGCTTATGAAGGCGGTGTGCGCGAGCCTATGATTGTGTATTGGAACGGTGTGGCGGCTCCGGGGTCAACCAATTCCCGGTATGTCATAATCGAGGACTTTTTTCCTTCAATTCTTGAAATGGCTCAGGTGGATGGTTGCTCTGTGCCCCAGACAGTGGATGGCAAAAGTTTTGTGCCGGTGATCAAGGGTGGTTCAGGCGATGAGCCTCAAACAAGAGCACTGTACTGGAATACTCCCAACACATGGATCAGCGGAGATTATCGCGATGCCGGTATAGGGCAGACATGCGCGATACGCAAGGGGAATTACAAAATGATTTACTGGTACAAGGACGGCAAGAAGGAGCTTTATGATCTGAGTAACGACATAGGCGAGACTACGGATTTGAGCACCCAACTTCCGGATGTGGTAAATGAACTGAGTCGTGATCTGGGTAATTTTCTGCGGGGTTGCGGCGGTCAGCGCCCATCATTGGTTGCAACAGGCGCTCCGTGCCCATGGCCGGATGAAAAAAGCGGCTCATGACCGGATGTGAACCGAAGCCATGAGCCGCTTGAGGCGCTATAATAAATAGGCTGAATTACATTGTTATTTTGCGGGTAGCGGTGCTTCCATTTTCAAGATGCACTGTTGCGATTACTATCCGTTCGCTGACGGGTATCACGGCGTAGTCGGCATTGGGAGTGGCATTGGTTATGATGCGACCGCTCATGTCGGCTATTTCTATGGAGCGAATTGCGCAGGGTGCCTTGACGGTGAGGATGTTGCGCGATGTGCTGAACATGATTTGGCTGTCGGAATCGGACACTACGCTGTCAATGCCTGCATAATCTGAGGCCGGTTGCACGTAGTCGGGGCCAACGGGGTAAACCTCGTAAATGTCGGGAGCATTGCCTTCGGTCCAGCTTATGCGTAATTTTGTGACATGGCGCATATCGTCAGTTACCTTGATTATAGTGCGCACGGCATCAAGTACTCCGGCGTTGACCCATTCGCCATTGCTGTAAACCTCTATGACGGGAAGTTCGTTGCTCTCAGTGAAATGGGAGTTGTGATAGATGTGAATTTCCTGAATGTCAATGTTTTCAATGAACTGGTATTCAATGTATCCTTTGCCATTGCCGGCATAATGTGTGGTGAGGGAGATGTCGTTAAGCTGGGTAATGGCATTGCCTTCGGAATCAACGGCAACAGAGGTGGTGGCGGAAGTTTGCGAATTGACAGAGAATTCAGCCAACTGGAACCAATTGCCGCCTGAAACTGAGGAAAGGTACAAGCGCACATATCTTGCCGAGGCACCTTTGGCATCGCAGGAGTAAGTGTTGTTGGTGAGGTCAGATTCAGAGAAAGAGGCTACGGTGCTCCAAGTAGAATTGTTGTCGGAGAGCTGTATTTCCACAGTTCCTGTAGGATGGTCACCGCTGTTGAATACCAACGAGATGTTGCCGCGCGGATTTGAGGCACCGAAATCCAGAAGCACATAGTCTCCGACGCTCTGAGAATTGTTGCTCCAGAAATAGGTGTCGTTGTCGCCGTCAATGACATTGGTTATATTGTAGGCTCCCCAAGTGCCCATGTTGGTGGAAACCTCGGGGGTAGTGTCATCGCTAACCACTGGCACAGAGTAAGCGAGCTGGTCAAAAGTAAGCTCAACCGGTTCGGCGCTGTTGCCGCGTAAGCGGAAATAAGCCATGAGTGTTTCTTCGCCATTCCATTGCTGCCATTCCTTGCCTGAGATAGAGTATTCAAGCACCACGCCATCGGGCAGAGCGGGAGGAGTGAGGGTGACAGTCTGTATTCTGTTGAGGCATACGCCGACATATTCGCCGATTTTCAGTGAGATGCCGTTAAGTCCGCTGAGCACGCGGGGAGCCTCATCAGTTTTCAGGCTAACACCGGAAAGGGAGCTGAGATTGGTGATGACTTTAGGTGACATGTCGCGTTCAGGAAGCTGTGGCGCAAAGTTCACAAGCTCTGCTGCCAAGAAATCAATGAAAGGATCAAGATATTTGGGAGTGGGATGCACTTCCTGCATTGATTCGTAAGTGGATGTTCCGGAGCCTTCAAGCACACTCATTTTGTGATTGGTGTGGATGCCTTGTGCGAGTGCGAGTATGTCGGAATATTCTGTCCAATGGTCAAGTGATGAAGCCCCCTGTGTCATGAATTCAATGGACTTGAGCACAATTCTTGCCATATCCTGTACTTTGTCCAGCCAAGGTTCAATGTCGGTGTAGAAGAGAGCCAGATCAGGATCTTCGCTATCCTTGAAAGTGCGAATCACCAGACAAGCGTCATAGCAATTCTGCATTGCTTCTTTAAGTTCGGTACATTCGGGCACTGAGGTGGAAGAATAATTGGACTGGAAATCCTGATATAAGGGTTTTAACTCTTCACCTTCGGGAGAGGTGGTTTCAGTGGTGGTGTATGCGCTCATGACGCGTATGAAATCTTTCAGAGCCTTGACATTCTCGTCGGTCTTGACTATGGATTTCAGTGCCTGTTCCCAACTGCTCTGTTCGTTGTAAGCATCGGGGTTCCAGCTGTAGTCAGCGGCAGAAAAGTTGCATATTTTTGATACTTGACCCTGATTCATGGGGTTGAGCAAGAAACCGCGCATGTGATCAACAGCACCGGTCTGCTCGATAGTCCAGCGAGCGGTGAGGCCATGCATGTACAGCCAAGTGTCGTGGTCATCGTTGACGGGATTGTTCCACCAGAAAATGGGATCGCGGCCGATGTACTCAGCCATGGAGCCGAAAGAGGATGCACGCACATTGGAAAAACAATCGTAACCGGTGAAAGCCACTTCTACTTTAGAACTTATTTCCTGAATGGGGGTGAGGCTGTATGTGGCCCCATAGTTGAGCGCATAGCAAGTGGGCACGAAAAGCACGTTGCCAACGCGGTCAGCTTCGGCAGCATCGGCGGTATTCCATTTTTCGTCAATAGCCTGCTGAACTTTGTCGGGGAGCTGTGCCTGATTGGTTGGGTGGCCGCTCATGTCGTCAACGGATACACCGAAATGGCGTACGCCGAGAGAGTATAGCTGCTGAAATTTGGTCATGATGTCGTCAACCCAGTCAAGACTGATATAATAGGAGCCAAGGGTGGGATGTACGGCCCAGACAAAGTCAACCTTGCAAGCTGCGGCATGTGTGGCCAACTGCTGTATGTCGGATGTTGTTATCTGACCTAATTTGCGCTGGTCATCGGTGACTGTTTCCGGATAGTTAACGCGCCAGTTGCCGGCGTGATACGGATCGGCTTTGGGACCATAAACGTAATAGTTCATTTTGTATCGCATCATGTGGTCAAGGATGTTGAGCCGGCTCTCCATAGACCACGGATGCCCGTAGAAACCTTCTACCAGACCTCTGTACTTGGCATGGGCGTAATCTTCGATGATTACGCCGGGAAGAGTGTTGCCTTCTCTTTGCTCAAATATTTGTTCCAAAGTGGCGAAACCATAGAATGCGCTTCCTTCCTCATCGCCGATAATCACGATGCTGCTGCCGTCAACGTACACAACATGCGGGTCAAAGCATTGACCGGTTGTGCTGAAAACGCTCAAGGGAACATTGTGGTCGGCCGCATATTGCGATGCAGTGCCGTTGCCACCGTTCACGCCTATGTAGAGGTTGGCGCCTTGTGAGGGGGTAGAGGAAACAGTGTAGTCGATTCCTGCTTTTTCAAGGACCTGTTCAGCTCGCGAAATGGTAAGCTGATCCACGCCCTCATCTGCCACCACAGTTATTTGTGAGGAGATGTCAAGTGACTCCTGTTTGTTAGTTACTGTGCGCGGCACCGGCCATATCGAGTAGGCCGAAGCTGAAAGCGCGAAGAATGATAGGAGAACAGATGCAACAAATGGTTTGATTTGCATTATAGTACAGAGTTTAAGATTAAATTCTGCACAAATATAATGAAAAAATACAGTGTTTGGTGACTTTTGTGGTTATATGATTGACCTTTAATTAGTTATTAAGGCTCAAAAATGGGTGATATTTTGACTTTTTCGGTGGTTTAACTTAATTTAACCGCTACGGCTCTGTTTCTCTTAGGATAAATTTGCAAAAAGATAATGACAGATGATTCAACTTACATGAAGAAAAAGGTGTTATATTTACATACGAAACCAAAAACTAAAACATATATTGAATTATGAACGATTTCAACGAAATTATTAAAGACCAGAAGCCTACCTTAGTGGATTTTTTTGCTACATGGTGTGGCCCATGCAAAATGCAGGCACCAATTCTTGAACAGGTGAAGGCAAAACTTGGTGATGCAGTGAATATTGTGAAAGTGGATGTTGACAAGAACAGAGAGCTGTCAGAGCAATATCGCATACAGTCTGTTCCTACCCTGATTATGTTTAAGGGCGGCGAGCAAGTGTGGCGCGGTGCCGGAGTGCATCAGGCACAGCAGATTGAAGAACTCTTCAAACCTCATATGTGATTGTTGGTTTAATTACAACTGATAGCTATGATTGATATAGGAAGAATGATTAATGGCTCGCACCCCACATTGCTGGAGTTTTATGCCACATGGTGCCCTCATTGCCAGAAAATGATGCCTATCGTAGAGGACCTGAAGGAACTTTATGCCGGCAGCGCAAATATCATACAGATAGAAGGAGAGGCCCACGAGAATCTCATGAATGAATTTAATGTAAAGTCGTTTCCCACATGGATACTTTATAAAGACGGACAAGAAGTGTGGCGCGACTCCGGCGAGAAACCTGCCTTAGAACTTGAGGACATGATTGATCGCTTTGTGTAAGGTTGACTTACAAAATTTCAGCGGCTCCTTTGCTTTGGCAAGGGAGCCGCTGTTGTTGGTTATAAAAAGTGCTGCTTATGCGAAAATCAAGATCAGGCCTTGGGCCGCAACCACACGCAGGAACATGGTGAGAGGATAGACGGTGGAGTAGGCCACGGCGGGAGAATCGCTGCCGGTGCTGTTACCTGCATACGCAAGGGCCGGTGGATCGGTGTAGCCGCCGGAGAACAGACCCATGATGGTGAGGAAGTTGATTTTGTAAACACCACGAGCAATGCATCCCACAATTACCAAGGGAATGAATGTGATCAGGAAGCCCCATATAACCCACATCATACCGGTGTGGTTGAAAACTGTTTCAGCAAATCCTGCGCCGGAGCTAATGCCGACGGATGCAAGGAACAGGCATATGCCAAGTTCTCGCATGAGCAGAGATGCAGAGGAGGATGTGTAGGTTACGAGCTTGAATTTATAGCCGAAACGGCTGAGAAGAATTGCCACAACGAGAGGTCCACCGGCCAGACCGAGCTTCATGCCCATGCCGAGGTTGATGGAGCCGACTATGATACCGAACATGATGCCCACGAAAATTGTGATGAGGTTGGGCTGGTTGAGGCGTTTCATAGAGTTGCCGAGTTTGTCGGCGAGACGCGAAATATCGTTAATGTCACCAACAACGGTGATGCGGTCGCCCATCTGGAGACGCAGGTTGGGCGATGCAAGAAGATCCACGCCAGCGCGGTTAACGCGAGTGGCATTGAGCTTATAGGCGGAATGTAGGCGGAGAGTGCCGAGAGCCACGCCATTGTATTCGCTCTTGGTGATGAGGATGCGTCGTGATACCACCTCACTTGGTGTGGCGGCATCCCAGTCCATCTCTTCCTGCGGGCCGACAAGAAGCTCAAAACGCTCTACATCAGTAGAAGCAAGAACTACGTAGAGCTTGTCGCCAGTGTGAATCTGTGTGGCAGATGTGGGTATTATAATTTCGCCCGAAGCGTCAATAAGACGAGAAATCACGAAATCACACTGTATGATGTCGTGAAGCATCCGGAGTGATTTTCCGTCAATCAGGGGGTTGGTTACGACTACAGAAATAATGTCCGGCTTGTTTTGTGCGCTTTCCTGTTCATCGGTGATCGCTTTAATCTCTTTGTCGGTTTTGATGCGGAATACGCCCTTGATAAGGAACATCGCACCAATGATGCCTATCACGCCGAGGGGATAAGCCGCAGCATAGCCCATAGCCATAGTGTTGATGGCATCGGGAGTGCCGGCGGTTTGCTGTGCGGCAGCAAGACCCGGGGTGTTGGTGACGGCACCGCTCATCACGCCAACGAGAGCATAGATTTCAGTGTTGCCATTCTCAATAAGGAATATAATCAGCACTATTGCCACGTTGAGCGCTATTGCGAGCACAGCGAGCATGTTGAGTCTGACTCCTCCTTTTTTGAAAGACGAAAAGAAACCGGGACCGACTTGAATACCGATAGAGAAAATGAATAGAATTAGGCCGAACTCACGGATGAATTTCAGCACTTCAGCATTTACTATGTAGCCGAAATGCCCCATGAGTATGCCCACAAACAGCACGAATGTGACACCGAGCGATATCCCGGCCACCTTGATTTTGCCGAGATACACACCGGCTGCTATCACAAAAGAGTAAAGCACCAGAGTGCTTGCCAGTGATTCGCTGCCAGGGCAGATAAGATTAGTTAACCACTCCATTGATAAATGTATTGTAAAAAGCTAATTTATTGATTCCAAGATTGGTATGTGGAAAAGCCGTTTTCGCGGTGCAAAGTTACGTTTTTTCTTGGTCTTTGCCATATTCTGCATGATGAAAATGCATAAAAATATGATGATGCAAAAATATATTGAAAAAAGTTTTGGCGGATAGAAAATTAGATTTATTTTTGTGCCCTAAATAGACACAAAAATGTACCTGATTTTGATACACTAATATTTAATCACATCCCTGTATACACTTTACAATATGAATGAGAGCATTGTCGTGAGACAAGGCTCTCATTTTTTTCTCAGTAATATTCAGGGGGATTGTGTTATTTGCCGAGGCTCTGCATCTCCACAAGGCGTGTGTAGTAGCCGTTGAGAGCCATAAGCTCTTCGTGGGTACCGCGCTCCACGATTCGTCCTTCATGCATGACGCATATCTGTGTGGCATTGCGAATGGTGGAGAGCCTGTGTGCTATGACAAGGGTGGTACGGTCCTTCATCAGACGGTCAAGGGCTTCCTGAACCTGATGCTCGCTTTCGCTGTCCAGAGCGGAAGTGGCCTCATCAAGAATCAGGATGGGCGGATTTTTAAGTATGGCACGTGCTATAGACACGCGCTGGCGTTGTCCGCCTGACAGACGGCATCCACGGTCGCCGATATTGGTGTCGTACCCGTTTTCACTCGCCATTATAAATTCATGAGCGTTTGCCACTTTCGCAGCCTCGATCACTTGCTCCATAGTGGCTGATTTAACGCCGAAAGTTATATTGTTGTAGAACGTGTCGTTGAAGAGAATTGCTTCCTGATTCACATTGCCCATGAATGAGCGAAGGTCGTGTACGGTCATGTCGCGCACATCGATGCCGTCCACTGTAATCGAGCCTTTGTCCACATCGTAGAAACGTGGCAAGAGATCGGCCATTGTGGATTTGCCGCTGCCGCTTTGTCCTACGAGGGCAACAGTCTCACCTGCGTTGATGGTGATGCTCGCATCAATGACCACGGGTACAGATTTGTTGTAGCTGAAGGACACATTGTTATAGCGAACCTCGCCTTTGAGGTGGGATATGCGTTTGGGGTTCTTAGGATCGGAGATGTTGTTGGGGGTATTGAGAATTTTGTCAACACGCTGCATGGAAGCCAATCCGCGCTGAATGGAATAAGCGGCTTTAGAGAGTTCCTTGGCGGGATTGATCATTGAATAGAATATCACCAGATAGTAAATGAATCCTGCAGCATCAAGAGTTGTGTCACCCGACAAAATGAGCGAGCCACCAAACCAAAGCACAATGGCGATGGTGCATGTGCCGAGAAATTCGCTCATGGGGTGCGCAAGGCACTGGCGGCGTGATACGCGGTTGCTCTGACGCAAGAACTGGTAGGTGGCATCGTGGAAACGTGAACGCACTTTTCCTTCAGCATTAAATGCCTTGATGATGCGCAGACCCCCAAGAGTTTCCTCAATGTTGCTCATAAGACCGCCCCACATCTGCTGGAGCTCAAGGCTCTGCCGTTTGAGCCGTTTGCCCACAGTGCCCATTATATATCCGGCAATCGGGAGAAGAAGCAGCACAAATATGGTGAGCTGCCAGCTTATGGCTATCATCATGCACAGATATACGAGAATCATCACAGGATTTTTGAATATCATGTCAAGTGATGTCATGATGGAATTCTCAATTTCGGCAACATCGCCGGTCATGCGCGCCATAACATCGCCTTTGTGCTCGTTGGTGAAGAACGATATGGGGAGACTGACGACTTTGTCGTAAACAAAGTTGCGAATGTCGCGTACTATGCCTGTGCGCATAGGGATTACAAAAAACGAACTGAGGTAAGATGTGCCGGTTTTGAGTAAGGTCATGACCACGAGCAGTGCGGCGAGGACACCAAGGGTGTTTATCGGGCCCCAGTTGTTTATGGCCTCCTGAGTATAGTAATAGAAGTTGTTGATGACTACATCTTTGAAGCTTTCCCCACCGTCCATGGACATATAAGAGTATGTGCCTTCACGCACCTTGAAGAGTATTTCAAGGATGGGTATTACAACGGCAAAAGAGAATAGGGTGAGAAAAGAGCTTAGAAGATTACAAATGATATTAAGTATAAGGTATTTTTTATACGGTGGCACGAAGCGCCGCATCAATATCCAGAGTTCTTTCATGAAAATCAGATTATAAAATGAATCGGGTGCAAAGGTAGCAATATTTATTCAAATTTTGCTACCTTTGGGCTTCCGTAACAACATAAAGAGACAAGATGCGATATTTTCTGTCGGCCGGAGAGGCATCGGGAGACGTGCATGCTTCCCATCTCATAGCGGCCATAAAGCGGCATGACAAGGAGGCTGAGTTTGAGTTTCTCGGCGGTGACCTGATGGCATCGGCTGCCGGCAAGGAGCCTGTGATTCATTACAGGCATATGGCGTATATGGGCTTTAGCGAAGTGTTGAGGCATTTGCGCGAAATCCTTGGCAATTTCGGTACGGCCAAAAGAGCATTGACCCGTTTTAATCCTGACGCACTTGTGCTTGTGGATTACCCGAGTTTCAACCTAAAGTTGGCGGAATATGCCCGCAAACATAATATTGCGGTGTATTATTTTATTGTGCCCAAGGTCTGGGCATGGAAGGAGTGGCGCGTGAAAGCGTTGCGGCGCAATGTTAAGAAACTACTGAGCATCCTTCCGTTTGAGGTGGCGTATTTCCGGTGGCATAACGTGGATGTGGAGTATGTTGGCAATCCGAGTGTGGAGGAAGTGGATTCGCGGCTGAGCCTGATGGAACCGTTGACTGTTTTCCGAACCCGTCATAATTTGGATGACCGTCCGATTCTTGCCATTGTGCCGGGGAGCCGCAAAGGAGAGATACGCAATAACCTGCCTGTGATGGAGGGTGTGGCGCGGCTTCATCCGGAATTGCAGGCAGTGGTGGCTGCTGCTCCGGGCATAGATGCGGATTTTTATTCGGGCTATACCTCGCTACCGGTAATCAATAGTTCCACACTGGAGCTGATGCATGCTGCCGAGGTTGCGCTTGTGACTTCGGGTACTGCAACATTGGAGTGCGCTCTTGCCGGAACGCCTCAGGTGGCTTGCTACAGGGCGAATGGCAAAAAGCTGAGTTACAATATCATGCGGAGGATTATCAAGCTTGATTATGTGACATTGCCCAACTTGATTGCGGACCAAAAGGTGATTCCCGAGATGCTCGTTCACCAGTGTACGGTGGAAAATGTGAATGCCGAGCTTGAGAAATTATTGCCCGGGAAAGAGGGGCGCGCGCAGCAGCTGCATGGATATGAGATTGTGCGTGAGAAACTTGGCACGGAACATGCGGCGGACAATGCTGCGAGGATTTTGTGCGGATCACTTCTTGGCCATGACTAAAGGCACGTTGCCTATCTGAGCGGCCATTTCTGAAAAAGAGCTGTAGTAGGAGCCGATAATAAGGTCCATGTGGCTGAGTGCAAGCATTTCGGCCCATGCCTCCATGATTCCATGCCGTGATGAGCGGCAAGCGTCGTCGGGACTGGTGACAATGCGGGCTGCAAATTCATGTGTGAGTTTTTGCTTGACCTCGCTGCTGTCGGTGGCAAGGTAGAACATCGCGTTTCTGTTGCACTGAATCTGTTGCCGCATCATATCGGAAAACAGCCGGTCGGGGCTGTGGAGTATGGATTGCTGATTGTCGGTGCGGCGTATGTGAATGCCGATTTTTTTGCAATCGAGCATTTGCTCAAGTTTTTCCTCCACCATTACTTCTATCTGCTCGGTGGGCGCGAAAATTTTTGCCGTGTCGGCATGGTTGTAGGGGTAAAATTCCAAACCGGATGTGATGTATAGATTGGTTTGTGCAGCAGTCAGTAACTGCTGAGTGGAGATGCTTTTGTTGAGAAGATGCGTACGGTCGTGGATGTGCTGTGTGAATTTGAGCCGCTGCCATACAGCCGGGATGAAAAGGTTGGATTTTCCGGCGGGTTTCCACAACCAGTGGTGTGTGTTGGCTGTGGTAGTGCGCCAGTCAAAGTCCCAGTTTTCGGTATGAAACAACCAATGCGGCTCGCAGCCCAATTCGTGGCTCACGTTCCACAGCACGCGCAGTTGTGCTCCGGCATCTTTGGCGAGGGCGCGTGCCGAGAGGATTGCCCTCATTCTGTTGGCAAGGCCGCCCATGGGAGATATGGTAATGCATCCGCTCATAGCTTGCACAAATTTACGACAAAATATCAAGGTTTTTGTTTAAATTTGCGAAATAATTACGACTATGGTTATCAAGAAAAACGATAAAAGATTTTGTGATATAATCAACTCTCTGCGCGGAAAGGAGAATGTGAGGGTGCTGATGGTGTGCTTAGGCAACATCTGTAGAAGCCCTGCAGCCGAGGGTGTGCTCCGTGAGCTGGTAAGGGAACGCGGTGACGATGCCCGTTGGGAAATTGACTCTGCAGGGATCGGCGGCTGGCATGTGGGCGATCTGCCAGACAGCCGTATGAGAGCGCATGCCCGTCGCCGTGGCCTTGTGCTTGATCACATATGCCGTCAGGTGCGTGAGAGCGATTTTGACAATTTTGATCTGGTGATAGGGATGGATGCAGCCAATCTTGACCGGCTGCATGAAATTGCGCCCACGCCGGAGGCGCAGGCGAAAATCATGGGGATGGCTGAATGGTTTGGCGATTACTCGCGCTACGACTGTGTGCCTGATCCGTACTATGACGGGGCGGAGGGGTTTGAGCTGGTGCTTGACATGCTTCAGGATGCCACGCTTAATCTTTACGACACTATAGCGCCGTTGCTCAAATAATCGTTACAGGGAGCGTGCGATTTCGGCCAGGCGCTGTAGCTTTAGCCATTGGTCATCGTAGGTGAGACCGCGTAAGGCAAACTCCGAAAGCTTGAAGCCTGTGCGCGGACTGATGGAAATCAGGTTGGGGGCGATGTATTTTTCAGCCGCACGCACGGTATTGGTTATTGCCCGGGTGTCATCCGGTATGGGGGAGTGGGCGTCCATGAGCCCCAATACAACTTCCTTGCCCTTGGGGATGTAGCGGAGTATGGCAAGGGTTTCGGTTTTGTCGTTGCGGAAGGGGAGATAGTAACGGTCCACATTGATTCCGGCCAGAAGTTTCGGCATGAAATTGTCGGGGGTGTCGTGGGCTTCCCAGTTGGGGATGATTGTAGAGCCTGACGACACATATATCGAACGCTTCATGTCGGCTGGAAGGTCGGCGAATGTGTCGTTGATGAGCTTGATGACCTGCATGTGGAGCGTGTTGAGGTCTATGCCGCCCAGCACGAGACGGTTTTCAAATTCGGGGTTGCTGAGGTGCCCGCAGTCGGCATCGTCGAGCTGCACGTGGCGACATCCCAGTTCGTACAGATGGAGTATGGTGAGTCTGTAAGCCGAGGCGAGGTCGTCAAGGAGTGTATCGGGCGAGGGGTAAATGCGTTCGGGATGTCCGTCGCTGAGATTGAGTATGTCAAGATAGAGATTGGTGGGAGAGGGGAGGGTTTGGCGACATGCCGCGCGGCCATTGGTGTAGTCCATGAGCTGTTTGAAGTCGTCAAAAACCGGGTGGAGAGCGTTGTAGGCTATGCGGTCGGTAAACCGAATGGTGTCGGTGAATGCTTCTTCTTCCTGATAGATGCTTCCGCTCTCTACGCGCTCGCATGTGGCGCCAAGCAGATGGAAATAGAAGTCTTTGTCCCAGTATTTGCGTCGTACTTCGCCGGATGTCACTTCGGAGAGTCCGGCTTCAAGCTGTCGGTCAACTATTTGACGCACGGTGGCATCTTCGGCAGCAGTGAGCGCAGCCTGAGGTATGGCGTTAGCTTCAAACTGTGATTTTACGGCAAGAAATTCATCGGGAGCCAGAAAACTTCCCACAATATCGTATTTCATATCACCTTTAGTATTATGTGTATAACCTTTGAAATTCTTCGGCGAAATTACAAAGAACATTTATAATGACAAAAATAATTGAGGAAAAATTTCCGTAATTATTTGCTTTAGATGGTATTTATTTGATTTATAGATGTTTGCATCGAGCAATAAAACAAGTGTGACTTGCGTTTAAAATATGAGTTGGCGAGGTTGCAACTTCATTGGCACAATGTTTGTTGTAACGGAAGTAAATAACTAATAAAACGAAAAGAATTATGGAAAAAATTGAACCCGGAAAATATGTTGAGCTCGGTTACGATCTTTATCAGATAAATGAGGATGGCACCGAGACTCTTGTGCATCAGACATCGCCCGATGATCCCGAGCGTATAATATTTGGCGTGACACGCGGTGTTATAGAGCCGCTGGAACATGCCATAGACGGCCTTGGGGTTGGCGGCAAGTTTGATGTGAAGGTTGAAGCTGACAAGGCATTCGGCCCTTATGACCCTGAACAGGTGGCTACTTTGCCCAAGGAGGTATTTGAGGTGGACGGCAAATTTGATACTGAGGCTGTGCGCCCCGGCGCTCATCTGCCGATGATGACCTCCGACGGTTTCCGTATCACCGGTCTTGTGAATGAAGTGACTGAAAATGATGTGAAGATGGATTTCAACCATCCCTTGGCAGGCAAGGATGTGCGTTTCAAAGGCAGTATCCTTGCTGTTCGCGAAGCTACAGAGGACGAAATCAAGATGCAGCACGGTGGCTGTGGCTGCGGTTGCGACAGCTGTGGCGATGACTGCGGTTGTTCGTCAGAAGGCGGCTGCGGCGAGTCCGGCTGCCACTGTGGCGAGTAAAATGAAATGATGTAAACAAAATAAACTGCATTCCGAAGTCAGAAATGATTTGTCGGGGTGCAGTTGTTTTGTGTAAGGAGATGCTTTTTGCCGTTTGCTGAATTATTAGTAAATTCGCACTTTAATCACTTTGCTGATAGCATGGACGAGACTAAAGGGCACGCTTGTTTTGAGAATGCTTTCCGCGTGGGGGTGCATGGGCCGATACATTCGGCTTCGGTGCCGCGTCAGCGTATGCAGTCAATGGATGTTCTTAAGTTCGTGGCCATATTTTTCGTGTTGTGGGGGCATGCAGAGCAGTATCTGCTTTCGGGCGACTATTCCGACAGGATGGTATATCGCCATATCTACTCCTTTCACATGCCTCTCTTTATGATGATTTCGGGCTTCTTCTTTGCAATGACGGTTAAGCCAAAAGTGATGGAAAACATCATAGGGAAAGCCCGGCAATTGCTCCTCCCGGCAGTGTGTTGGTCGGTCATATTCATTGTTATAGCCATTGTTTTCACTCGGCAAAATCTGTCGTTTGACTCCATCAGATACGGCATGATGCAGAGTTTGTGGTTCCTTAAAAGTGCTTTTGCATGCAGCATGCTGGGGCTGGTTCCATTCCTGTTTTTCCGGCGCAGGCATTTCGGAGCAGCCTGTGTTGTCACTCTTTTGCTGAGTCAGCTGCTTGCCGTGATTCCGGTAATAAATCTTCCGTTTATGTATCCCGCATTTCTTGTCGGAGGTCTCATATATATTTACCATGACCGGTTCCAGTACAGTGCCCGCTGGATTATACCTGTTTGCGGTTTCGTGTGGATAGTGTGCAATGTGTTTCTTGACGGCGAGGCTTATCGTTCCATGGTGCCAGGGCCCCAGCAAATTCCGCAGTCTGTGGGTCTGAAGGTTGCGTGGCGGCTCTATAAGTATGTGATGGGTCTTTGTGGCGCGGTTGCCTTCATGGCGCTATTTGAGGTCATATTCGCCAAGCCAAAAAGCGGGCGCATGATATCTGTGGCTGCTGAATGGGGGAAGATGACTCTCGGTATCTATGTTATCCAGGCGTGGGTGCTTGAGACGGCTCTTGCTCACTTAGTGAAATTTGATGGGGCGCCCGATTCGCTTTTTGATTTTGTGATATCGCCGTTAGTGGCGTTAGCCGTGATGGCGGTATGTGTGTGCGTTATTCGCCTTATACGCCGGAACGGTTTTGTTTCTTTTCTCCTTCTTGGCACCAAGTGGCCGGCATCTCCGAAATTGGCGGGTGAGAACGATGCTGCCGCGCAAAAACAGAAAAGTGCCGACAATCAATGATTGTCAGCACTTCCAGTCGGGGTGACAAGATTCGAACTTGCGACCACACGCCCCCCAGACGCGTACTCTAAACCGGGCTGAGCTACACCCCGATGGCTTAAAAGCGCTGCAAAGGTAAGCTGACTTTCTGAATCGTGCAATAGTCCGGGGTTATTTTTCACATTATTTCACATTTGTTTTGCTGCGTTGAAACATACGTGGAAGCGGGTGGGGATGCCATTTCTGTTTTGCAAAAACAGAGCCGCATATTATTAAGGTAAATTTTTGGTGAGTCGGTATAAATTTTGTAATTTTGTTTGCTCAAAATCCAATAGGGCAGAAGCGGTGTCAGCTGCTTCAAACAGTACAATGAAATAAACCAAAATCAATAATGGCAGAGAAAGAAGAAGAGTATAGCGCGAGTAACATTACCGTGCTTGAAGGTTTGGAGGCGGTGCGTAAACGCCCGGCCATGTATATAGGCGATATATCAGAAAAGGGGTTGCATCATCTGGTTTATGAGGTGGTTGACAACTCCATTGACGAGGCGCTTGCCGGCTTTGCCAAAGATATAGAGGTTACCATAAATGCAGATAACTCGGTAACGGTGGTTGACGACGGTCGCGGCATACCTGTGGACATGCATGAAAAGGAGCATAAGAGCGCACTTGAAGTGGTGCTGACGGTGCTTCATGCCGGAGGTAAGTTTGATAAAGGCAGCTACAAGGTGAGTGGCGGTTTGCATGGTGTGGGCGTGTCGTGTGTGAACGCGCTCAGCACATATCTTCGCGCGGAGGTGCGTCGTGACGGCAAGGTGTATATGCAGGAGTATTCATGCGGTAAGGCCACATCGGAGCTGAAGGTGATAGGTGAAAGCGACACCACTGGCACGAGCATAACTTTCCTTCCTGACAGCTCAATATTCACCGTTACGGTTTACGACTATAACATTCTTGCCAACCGTTTGCGTGACCTCGCATTTCTGAATGCCGGAATCACACTCCGTCTCACAGATATGCGTGAGGTGAATGAAAAGGGCGAGCCCCGCAGCGAGACTTTCTACAGTCAGAACGGATTGAGAGAATTTGTAGAGTATATCGACAGCAACAAAGAGTCTCTGATAGACGATGTGATTCATCTCAATACGGAGCGTGGCGGCATACCTGTGGAGGTGGCCCTGACATATAACAACACGTACAACGAGAATGTATATTCGTTTGTCAACAATATCAATACTATAGAAGGCGGCACTCACCTGACCGGTTTTCGTCGTGGCCTTACTCTTACGCTAAAGAAGTACGGCGACGACAATAAAATGTTTGAAAAGGAGAAGGTGACGGTGGATGCTTCGGATTTCCGCGAAGGATTGACGGCGGTAGTGTCGGTGAAAGTTCTTGAGCCGCAGTTTGAGGGCCAGACCAAAACCAAGCTCGGCAACAACGAGGCCATAGGAGCCGTGCAGACCGCAGTGAGTGAGGCGCTGGGAAATTATCTTGAAGAGCATCCCCGTGAGGCGAAGGCTATTGTGAGCAAGGTGATAGTGGCAGCCAAGGCGCGCCATGCAGCACGTAATGCACGTGACAAGGTGCTTCGCAAATCGCCGTTGAGCGGCGGCGGACTGCCCGGCAAACTTGCAGACTGCTCAAGCCGTCATGCTGAGGATTGTGAGCTATTTCTCGTGGAGGGAGACTCCGCAGGCGGTACAGCAAAGCAGGGTCGTGACCGTACCTTCCAAGCTATACTTCCGCTGCGAGGCAAAATCCTCAATGTGGAGAAAGCTATGGAGCACAGAATATTTGATAATCAGGAGATTACCAATCTGTTCAAGGCTATGCGCGTAACCGTGGGCACTGAGGAGGATCAGAAAGAAGTGAATATCAGCAAACTGGCTTATCACAAGATTATCATCATGACTGATGCCGATGTGGACGGAGCGCATATTGCCACTCTGCTGATGACATTCTTCTTCCGCCGTATGCGTCCCATCATTGAAAACGGTTATCTTTATCTTGCAACGCCGCCGTTGTACAAATGTATGCGAGGCAAGAATGAGGAGTATTGCTGGACTGATGCACAAGTGCAGCAGTTTATTGCCAAATATGGTGATAAGACCAAGGTGCAGCGCTATAAGGGTCTTGGTGAGATGAGTGCCGAAGAGCTTCGAGACACGACCATGTCGCCTGAAAAGCGATTGCTGAAGCAAGTGCATATAAGCGATGCAGCCGAGGCCGACCGCATATTCTCTATGCTCATGGGCGAGGATGTGGAACCGCGACGCGACTTTATCGAGTCCAATGCCAATTACGCCAATATCGACGCATAAGCTTATTGCATATTCCACACATACAACGCATCACGGGAGCGTGCCTGCATCCATAGCCTTGATCAGCAAGGAGGGTGGGAGGCACGCTCCAAGTTTAACAATCAGTACTGTTTGTGTGTTTTTAAATTATAACCAAAATAGAATTCCCAAGTTATGGCTCCTAAAAAGTCAAATTCAAAGAAATTAACCGCCAGTGATATGCGTCAGGCGGTGATGAAATATATCAGCGAGCACTCATCAGGTACTTTCAATTACAAACAGGTGGCGTATGCCATTGACGCAGATACTCCCGCCGCACATCGTTCAGTGGCCATGTTGCTGGCCGGGATGGCGTTTGACGGCGATTTGATTGAGACCTCTCCGGGCAAATACAAGGCTCCGGCCCGCAGCAATGTGACTACAGGTGTTTTCGTGCGCCGCTCCAACGGCAAGAACTCTGTTATTACCGATGAGGACGGCGAAAGCATATTTGTGGCCGAACGCAATTCCATGCATGCCCTAAACGGCGACAAGGTGCGTGTGATAGTGGCTGCACGCCGTCGCGGAGTAGAACCCGAGGCAGAGGTGATGGAGATTATAGAGCCTAAGGAGCAGACATTTATCGGTACGCTAAAGGTGGAAAAGCAATATGCTTTTCTTCAGACCGACAGCAAGTTCCTTGCCACTGATATTTTAATTCCAAAAAATCGTTTGAAGGGCGGCGTTACGGGCGACAAAGCTATAGTGCGTATCACATCATGGCCTGACGATGCCAAAAATCCCATAGGAGATATTATAGATATTCTCGGCAAGACCGGCGAGAATACCACCGAGATGCATGCCATTCTTGCAGAATTCGGCCTTCCGTACCGTTATCCCAAGGCTGTGGAGGATGCTGCGGCCAAAATAGATGCAGGCATAACGGATGATGTGGTGGCAAGCCGTGTGGATATGCGAGATGTAACTACATTTACTATAGACCCCGCCGATGCCAAGGATTTTGACGATGCGTTGTCGTTCAGGGAACTTCCCAACGGCCATTACGAAGTGGGAGTGCATATAGCCGATGTGACTTATTATGTGCAGCCCGACACAATTCTTGACAAGGAGGCGCGTTCGCGAGCCACTTCGGTGTATCTGGTGGACAGGGTTGTTCCCATGCTTCCCGAGCATTTGAGCAACGGAATATGCTCGCTGCGTCCGGATGAGGATAAACTCACGTTTTCATGCATTTTTGAGATGGATGCCGATGCAAAGGTGTATTCATTGCGTATAGCTCGCACGGTGACCCGCTCAAATCGCCGGTTTACTTATGATGAAGCGCAGAATATAATAGAGACCGGCAAGGGTGACTATGCAAAGGAGGTTCTTACTCTTGATGCAATGGCAAAGATATTGCGCCGTGAACGATTTGAAAATGGATCTGTGGAGTTTGACCGTGCAGAAGTGAGATTTGAGATTGATGAGACGGGTCATCCCATACGCACTTATTTCAAGGAATCAAAGGATGCCAACAAGCTTATTGAGGAGTTCATGCTTTTAGCCAATAAGACTGTGGCAGCGTTCATAGGCAAACCGCAGGGCCACAAAAAGGCCAAAGCATTTGTGTATCGTGTGCATGACATGCCCGATCCCGGAAAACTGACCGATCTGAGCAAGATAGCGCGCGCATTCGGCTACAAGGTCAAAGAAAGCGGCTCGGCCCGTGAGGTAAACCGCTCAATCAACCGCATGCTGGCTGAAGTCAAGGGCAAAGGTGAGGAAAATTTCCTGTCAACTCTTGCCATACGCTCCATGGCCAAGGCCATATACACCACCCAGAATATAGGTCACTACGGACTTGGATTTGATTTTTATACTCATTTCACTTCACCTATCCGCCGCTACCCCGATATGATGGTGCACCGTCTGCTTGACCGGTATATGGCAGATGGCCGCAGTGTGAACGTGGCCAAGCTTGAGGACCAATGCAAACATTCCAGTGAAATGGAGCAGCTTGCCTCAAATGCTGAGAGGGCATCAATCAAGTATAAGCAGGTGGAATATATGGCAGATCACCTCGGCGAGACATTTGACGGCGTGATTTCGGGCGTGACCGAGTGGGGCCTTTATGTGGAACTGAATGAAAATCTATGTGAAGGGCTTGTGCCGGTAAGGGACCTTGCCGATGACTATTACGATTTTGATGAGAAAAATTATTGTCTCATAGGGCGACGCAACAATGTGCGCTACCGTCTTGGCGATGATGTGAAGGTGCGTGTGGCGCGCACGAGTCTTGAGCGCAAACAGCTTGATTTTGTGCTCGTGGATGACCGCGGACGTCGTCCCGGTGAGGATGAAATGGGTAAAACTGTTTCTGCCCGTCAAGCATTAAGCAAAGGAGGCAAGCAGAAACGCTCAAAAGAGAAAACCCGCAGCCACCGCAAGTAATGATGAATAATAACATAATTATAGATGTGACGGGCATACATGTGTATGCCCGTCATGGCGTTATGCCTCAGGAGCGTACGGTGGGAAATGAGTTTGTGGTGGATTTGCGGCTGGAGTATCAGGCACAGAGCGCAGTAATGGATGTCAGTCTGGAAGGCACCATAAATTATGCCGAGGCAATAGATATAGTGCGGAAAGAGATGCAGTGTCCGTCGCAGCTGCTGGAGCATGTGGCAGCCCGTATCCGCGCAGCCCTTATTGAACGTTGGGGTGGAATAAGCGGGGGGTATGTGCGTGTAAGCAAGCCCAATGCCCCGGTAGGCGCACAGGTGGATAATGTGAGTGTGACACTCGGGTTTTAGGCCCGATTTGTAAACTTGTTTTTACGGTTGCGTCGTGCCGCAATGCGGTAGCGGATGTTATAGAAAGGATGCCACAGGGCCATAAGCGGTACCATGAGCAGCATGGGCCGCAACCCGAGGGCCTTGGCGGCGCGGCTCCATTGGCGGCAGGAACATATCCATAACGGCACAGCAGCTACTATTACGGAAGCCAACGGCAGATAGCTCGGCAGTCCGGTTACGGCGGCACCTATGGTGGTGAACAGCCATAGCCACCAGAGGAGGGAGCATAACCCCATCAGCAGCCATGGAGCGGCCGGAAGATCATGCCGGGTGAATGCCCTTATCTGGCGTTCGATGCCGTGCATGTAGCGGGGAAGTGTGCGAGGCATGATGACACGCGAATCATTGCTCAGCTCTACGGCGCAATTGGAGCGTGTGGATATCTCGCGCACAAACAGGTCATCGTCGCCATATACCATGTTGAGCGTGGATGAGAATCCCTTGTGATTGAAGAAAAGCTCACGGCTGTAAACGAGGTTTGCACCGGTGCCGCGATAGGGGCGGTGCGATATGGCTCGCGGGAGCCAGCGTACGGCATTCCACAGCCGGTCAAAATTTCTGAGCCTTGCCCCACGCATTTGTTTCGGCTGCTCCGGATCGGGTTGGTCCACATCAGTGGCAAATCCTATCACAAGTTCTTTGCCCATTGCAGTATGGCGCATCATGCTTTTGAGCCAAAGTGGGGACGGTATGTGTGCAGACCCTTCGGTGAGTGCAATAAACTGATGTCGTGCAGCCTTGATGCCGAGAGTGATGCTTAGTTTGCGGCGCGACAGGCTGCGGGCATGCTCAGGCACGTAGGTCATGTACAGATTGGGATGTGAAAGCTGTAGCGAGCCTACCACATCGGCAGTGGAGGCTGATTCTTCGTTGTTGACTACTATGACCTCAAAGGGGGCAGGATAATCCTGATGCAGGATGTCGGGGAGCAGAGTTGCGAGATTGCGGCTGTCGCCTCTGGCAAGCACGACCACACTCACGGCAGGAAAAGCTTCGTCAGCGGGCATAGGAGCCGAATTGTCGGCAGCTGCGCGGCGCCATATTCGCCGGGCGCGCCACGCCCATATAAAAATCAGCAACAGAACAGACACCAATGAAATACCGGTGAGAGTCCATGTTACGGGAGATAAATTCCAGGAGTAATAAATCGGGTCAATCATAGTGCTGCAAAGTTACGAAATTAACGTGCAAGTTGCCCGTCCGCACTATTGAATGTTATCAACATTGTGAATGGAGAGACTAACAGTGTTTTATGTTAAGCGGATTTTAAATGAACATACTTTTAAGCATGCATGACATTTAATGCATTTGTTGCAGTCAAGTGATGGGTAAAGAAATCCTTCATTGTCTTCAACCATACTTATAGCTTTTGTAGGACATATAGCATAGCAGGCAGTACACCCACAACATTCATCCTTGTGGTTAAAAAATATGGGGTAATCTTTTTTGTTGTCCATGAGAATAAAAATTATCGGCCAAAAAATCGTTTGAGCATACGTAGTGCTTGGTTGGGCAGGAGTTTATTAAGAAGATTCTTAATGACAACTTCCGCGCTATCAGAGCCATATTTAGAGACAATATATGAGAAGGGTTTTGACTCAAAATTCTTCCAAAACTTTTGGCGTTTGGTTTGAGATATTTTTGCAGGACCCAGCAAAGGACGTTGGAGAAAGTCGTTTATGTCAACCTCAATAAATTCAATATGTGGCAAAATATGGTTGAAGACATTTTCCCCTTTAGGTGTGCTCACAATTATTAAAGAGACGCCCTTATTGTCACTGAAATCCGGTAAGGTCTTGTCTATGCCCCAGCAGTCGGCAAGTGTAATGTCGGAGTATCTGTTGACGGAAGTATAAGGGCATTTAGAACAACAAGGACGGAGTGCCATATGGGAGTAGAAAATTGATGCATAATCTGAGGAGGTGTATTTAGTGGAATCAGCAAGGTATAAAGTTTCTTTATGGGCTGCCCAACCAAAATCTTTTTTGTTTCTGAAATCGGCATTAATGACTTGGAAACCATTGTTGTCAGCAACATAAGAAAGATAGCTATTCCATATTTTAGGACTGGGGACTCCATGGCAAATTATGTCAACTAATAAAAGTTTTGAAGAGAGTGCTTCCCCAATGAAAGCACGGAGACCATCAATTTCGCAGGAAGTGCCGGAAAAGAGAACGTATTTACCATCTTTAAGATCGGATTTTATTTGGCTGAAAATGTTGCCTTTGTTGCTTTGCACATATTTGGAGCCACTCATTTTGTCTCTTTCCTCTTTTGTTGTAGCCCGGATGTGAACGGCTTGAAGATTGTCGTCAAGCACACATCCGTAAACAGTGCCGTTGTTGTCAAGAACAAAATCCGATAACGCAGGAAAAACGCCACCAGAACGAGATTTCATTCTTGTAGAGATGTCTTTGTTTTTTACAGCATATGCTTTCATGACAAATTCAAGGCATTTGTAAGGTACTCAAGTGACTTTTGACGAGACAGTTCTATGGTTTTGTTTACTTGGTCATAATTAATCTGCTTGTTGGCGATTTTGAACAAATTGTCGGGATTAGAAACATTCCGGTCTTTAAGGTTATAAAAATCAAGTGCGTCCAATACTTTGTATGTCCTCTCAGCAAAACAGATGAACTGTTTATTGAATTTTATGGAAAGAATGGTGCCATGGAAGGTGGACGTGACTACAAATGCAGCGTCTTTGAGATAGCCAAGAAATTCCCAAGGATTTGCAATAATGTTTTTGTGGCACCAGCTGTTGTAAGTGCCGACGCTGATTAGTTTCAGGTTCTTTTCTTTTGCGAATTGTTTTACTCTCTTTATCATAGGCTTGGTCAGCCCGTAGCTATAAACCAGCATGAAAGGCTCCGCTTCAGTGCAGGGGATTATTTTTGTGTGAAGAGAATCAATGAGCATCGTGGGGTCCACAACCCTTACCACATCTCTGCCTGATATTTCTCTTGCCATTTTAACGGTGTCAATGTCGCGAGCGGAGAGTGCATCAAATTTGCTGAACTTTTCATTGGGAGAAATCTCTTGGAATTCGGCAGCTGTAATGCCGTTTCCGCAGGGGGCGTAAGCAATAATGAGCTTTGCATTAATATCGTGTCCAAAGTAAGATGGATAATGGGCGAAATGACCGGTGGATATATTCCAAACTTCATCGCTACCGACTATGGCAGTATCAAAGGTGGGATGATTTTGAAGGTTTATTGTTGGCAAAGTGCTCTGTATTTGGCGATACATGGACACGTTTTTGGCTTTCCAAATAAATTTTCGTATGTCACCCGCCTTAATGTATCCGATTATTTTGCCAATCATGCTGTTGCGGGATCGGGTGTCACTTGGCCAATAACCAAAATTAACATCAAAGCCCAACTGTTGAAGTGCAGTCATTAGGCTATAGGCTTGGAGGTAGGCACCGATATTGTTTGCCTGAAAAAGTGTGAGAATTACTGCCTGAGAATTGTTTTTTAAGGGAGCGGACATATGGATTATTTGTTTTTATTGAGTAACTTGGAAAATATTATCTGGGAATCTTTGATTGCCTTGATATTGATGATGCGAGCGGCAACCAAATAGACCAAGAAAAATAATATGGCATTCATCCACCACAATAGGAATGAGAAGCTTTGTGCGATTAAAGTGAGAGTGGCAGCGATAGCGCAAATTCCAAACGAGGGAAATATGGCATGGAACTGAGCTTTGAATGGTTGGCCCATATAACGACGGCAGAGGAATGCGTTTGTCAAGAACGTATTTACCATATTCAGAGCGAGGCTCCACATTAGCCCTATCATGCCGAATTGTATCCCAACGGCAATGAGTATTCCAAGTACGGCAAAACGGTACAAAGCACCATGAAACAAAGCCTTGGACTTGCCGATAGCAGCTACGGCGAAATAATTAACATTATTGAGGCAATAAAAAAAAGCGCCCACGCAAAGAATCCTGTAGTAAGGTGCTGACGGCAACCAATTAGCACCAAATAACAGTTGGATTACTTCAGGGACAAATATTATAAGGGTAGTAAGCAAAGGATATACCGTGAAAGAAATTACTCTTAGGTTGGTGCCTATGAGTGATTTAAGGAGCTTTTTGTCGTTTTGGAATTTTGAGAAAAGGGGAAACATTACAGTGGAAATTATCTGGGGAATGGAGGTTCCGATAATGTTTTCCATTTTGCTCGCCTGTGTATAGTAGCCGGTTTGTGCGGCAGAAAATATGCGCCCTATTATCATGCCCTGAATATTGTTTGTGACGGTTTCCATAAATGTGCCTATAAAAATAAATCCGCCGAAAGAAATCAGCTGCTTGAAAACCGAAACGGAGAACTGTAGTTTGGGGACCCAATGTGTGACCAAGAGCAGAATAATGAATTTACCTATAGTTTGGGTCATCATCAGGGCGACGAGAGCCCAGATACCACCACCGTAGCAGGCAACCAATATGGCTAATGCTCCGGCACATAAATTGGTAGAAATATTTATTAATGCCAGGGTGCGAAATAACAATGATTTTTGAAGTTTGGCATTTTGTACGCCTACCAGGCCGCAGAATATTATGGATATGCTCATTACGCGTAGTGCGTTGCATAAAACAGGCATTTTGTAAAATTGAGCCACGAATGGAGCCGCAATAAACAAAAGTAGGCAGAGGAAAGATCCGAACGCGCCGCACCAAAAGAAAATTGTGGAATAATCAAGAGGTGTAGGGCCTTTCTTTTGGACCAATGCGCTGTTGAATCCCCCTTCCACAAAGTTCTGAGCTAAAGCAATGAATATGGCGAGCATGCCAATAGCGCCAAAATCATCAGGCGAAAGGATGTGAGCGAGGATAATATAAGTGAGGAATTGAAGACCCATTACACCAAATCGGTCTATCGCAGACCAAATTGTGCCATTGACAATGGTTTTTGCTAAAGATTGAGACATTATTTGTGGTTGGTAGGAGTTCAATATTCTTATTTATTAACGGTGTAGGCTAATCCATATTGTGTGATTTATTAGATGTAAAAACATAGTTGGCATAATAAAAAAGCCTAAATGGAGTTTATCAATTAGTTATGTTTAATAATGCTAATTAAATGCAACCGAATAAAAAAGCTCTTATCGCAGTCAATCTGTCGGGTTTTATGTGGTTTCTGATGGATGATATAGATATTCTACGATCCATGGGATATGAGGTTGATGTTGTGGCTGACAATAGATTTGGCGAGTCTCATACCCTAAAAGAGTTAGAACGCCGTGGTGCGCGATTTATTGAAGTTCGCTGTGATTCCAAGTCCCCTTTTACTCGTGAAAATTTTAATGGCTACCGGAAGTATAGAAGGCTATTAAAAGATCAAAAGTATAATCTGATTATTTGCCATACACCGATTGTGGGTTTCTTGCTAAGATTGGCATCGTTGGGGTTGCGCAAAAAGGGATGCAAGATTATTTATGTGTCGCATGGATTGGCTTGGACATCGCTGTCTGACGCCAAGACACGTACAAAATACAGATTGATAGAGGATTTTGGCAGCAGACTGTGTGATGCAATTATTACAATAAATAAAGACGATAAGGCTGAGGCTGAAAAATTGCATTGCCCAAATGTGTTTCAAATTGATGGTGTAGGGTGCGATATAGCCAAGTATCGAGATGTGGTTGTGAATGGAGATAAAAAGAGGAAAGAAATTGGTGTGCCTACAGACAAGATTCTAATACTCGCTGTGGGCGAAATATCTGTAAGAAAAAATCATAGGATTGTGGCAGAGGCATTGGCTTTGCTTGAAAATAAAGACAGATATGTGTATGTAATATGTGGCCGAGAACATGGAGGCTCATCTATTTCTGAGGGCATAATGTCATTTGCTAAAGAGAATGGAGTCAATGTGCGGTTGTTGGGATTTCGCAAGGATGTTAATGAATTATGTCATGTGGCTGATATCGGAGTAATACCTTCATTAAGAGAGGGACTTGGTATGGCCGGTATTCAGCAGTTGTGTGCCGGTGTTCCGGTGATAGGCACCGCAGTACAGGGAATAAAAGAATATGTGAAGAATGGCGAAACCGGTGTTACGGTTAAAAACCCCTATGATGCACGTGAGTTTGCAGAAGCCATATTGTTCCTTTCAGATAAGGCTGTGAGAGATGAAATGAAGTCCTCATGTCTTAATATTGTAAATAAGTTTTCACTTCAACATTCAATTGATCAGAGAAAACATATTTATGATGAAGTGTTAAGCACCAAATAGCAAAATTATTGTATCTTTGTGCCGTAAACCAATTGGATATCATCATGAAATTCGCTAAATACTTAATAATTTCTTTTATTTCAATAGTATTCATGTCGTGTAGTTCAGTCAAGCATGACCTGAATCTTTTTGAGAATCTGCCGGGTGACAGCGGAACCATCACGGTGCCAAATACTGTAGTCAAGATAGAGCCTGAAATGACTCTGATTATTACGGTACAAAGTGAGGTTCAAAGTGCATCAGCTGAATTTAATCCGCCATATTCAAATCCTGCAACTCCCGGATCAGCAGCAGTTACCGGTACTCCTACTATGAAGCCTTATGAGGTGGATAGAGAGGGTAATATTGACTTTCCTCGTCTTGGCATAATTCATGTGGCCGGAATGACACAGATGGAACTTAAAGATTATCTCACAAAGCGTATAGGCGAGTATGTTAAAGATCCCAGAGTGACTGTGTCAATACAAGGGTATAGGATAATAGTGGTCGGAGAAGTGGCTGCACCTCAGGTAATTTATTCTTCCCAAGACCATTATGGCGTTTTAGATGCAATAGCCGCTTGTGGCGGGTTGAGCGACTATGCTCTGCGCGACAATATACTTATTATGCGCCGCAAAGATGATAATACCATAGAATATCGCAAACTTAATCTTCATGATGCAAAAGTAATGGAAGACCCATATTATTGGCTTAAAAATGAAGATGTTGTGGTGGTTTCATCAAATAATGTGAAGCAGGATAACTCCAAGTATAATCAACACAACGGATATAAACTTTCGGTAATATCCACGGTTGTAAGTTCTGCGTCTGTAATAGCATCTTTGGTCATAGCACTTACCCGATAACAACTTGTGGTTAAGATAGACCGAATAATTGTATGGATATTTATTTTCGGATTCATCTGTTTGATTCCGAACAAATCTTATGTAGTTTATTCGGATGAGTTGTGCTATCTGTTTCTTCTAATGTTGGGAATCATAGATTGTGTGGTCAACAATAAATGGAGGGAATATAGATTGATGTGGATTATAATCGGCGCAATGGTCTTTTATGCGATATATTCGCTCACATTTGTCCGGTTTAATTCGTTCGGAGCAATATTGTCAGATGCTGTAATAGAGATGAAATCGTTTGTTTCGTTTGCAGTGATATTTGCTGCGGCTCCACGTTTTACTTCATCTGAAAAATTTATATTGAAATGGGTCGCTATTGCTAATGTGGTTGTTGCTACAGTAGTGATGCTCGCTGGGAATGAGGTGATAAGCCTGGTGATGCAACATCCTTACATTGGCGGAACTACTATTTTTATCAGCGCTATGGTTTATGTGCTGGTAATGACAGATGGCGAAGGTAATCTGTCAAGAAAAGATATGGCTGTTGTTGTTATAATGTTTGCATGCGGCCTTATATGTGGCCGTTCAAAATATTTCGGAGAAACAGTTGTTGCGTTGTATTTCCTACTTGTTTATAAACCCGGATTTCTTAAGACTCTTACTGTCGGGCATATGACCGTTATTGCGATGGTGCTTTTACTTGTGCTTGCAGTTTCCTGGCAGAAATTTGATTATTATTTTATTTCCGGCAATGTAGATGCCACGAGATTTGATCCTGATGTGGTGGAATCATTTGCTCGTCCTGTATTATATCTCACGGGCGGACTAATCATGGTTGAATATATACCATTTGGGTCCGGTTTGGCATCGTTCGCCACAAATGCTTCAATTAGCCCGTATTCGGGTGTGTATCATGAATATGGGATAGATAAAGTATATGGCTTGAGTGAGGCTATGCCGGACTTTATATGTGATGCATATTACCCCGTGCTTGCGCAATTCGGAATAGTCGGGCTGGTTTTGTTTATATACCTATGGGTTTACGCATATTCTTTTCTTAGGGCTTTGATAAGGAATAATCCCAATAAATATAGATATGAATATGTCGTAGGGACATCTATAATTATATTTCTCTTGATTGAGTCGATTGGCGGCAATACATTGGCGCAAGGCCCAGGCGTAGCATCAATGATGCTTTTGGGGTATGTGTGTGCCATAGGAAAAAGTGTGAAAAAAGACCAATCTAAAGGGATGTTGCAATTGAAAACAAAAAGATATATCTAAATATGAGTAAGACAGATAACATACTGGATTTGCGTCGTTTGTGGCGTGCCATCAGGCAACTACGATGGGTTTACGTGATTTCTATGGCCGGATTCATAACTCTGGCCGTGGCATACTGGTTAGTGGCTCTTCCGCAATATAAAGCTTCCGGCATGTTGCTTGTAGAAGATTCTGATATGAGTGCCGGTGCCGGTGATATGGGTCAGATGATGAAGACATTCTCAATAGGCGGTTTCGGCGGCGCGGCAGTGGACAACGAAATGCTCATAATGAACAGCCATGATGTGGCGATGAAAGTTGTGAAGAATCTTGAGCTTAACCGTACCTATACAGCGCGTATTGATGGAGAGAAAGAAGTGCTGTGGGGCAATTCGCCTATATCAGTTGAGGCAGCCCCGGGCTATTTTGACACGCTGTCGGTGGCACTGAAAGTGGTGGTTGATATTCTTGACAATGGTAATGCAGATATAAAAGTGACCAAAGGACTGCTTGGCAGAACTGTGGGTGAAGCTGAGAACGTGACATTGCCGGCTACTGTAAAAACAAAATTCGGCAATCTGCAAGTGTTTAAGACCCCTGAGTATGACAAAACGCCTTACACAACAGTGAAAGTGTCGGTGTGCAGTTATGAGGCTGCATGCAAGCAGCTGATGAAGGTGTGGTTTATAGATGTTGCGTCCAAACTCGGCGATGCGATATTGGTGGAATATGATGCGCCAAATCGCCAGATGGGTATGGATGTAGTCAATGCCATCATGGGTGAATATAATGCCAAGCGACTGGACCGAACACATTCTCGCGCAGCTGAAGAAGTGGCTTATTATGATGAGGCTATTGCCAAACTTATGGTGGAATTGGGCGATGTAGAGAAAAAAGAGGTGAAATTCCTGTCCGGTGAAGGCTTGTTTGCCAATCAGGAAACCGCTACGATTCTTGCCGGGACTGCAATGAGCAACAAGATGGATGATATACAGGCACGTCAAACAATAAAGTATTATGAAAAAGTGCTTGATGCCATTGATGCCGATACCAAGGGCGAGGAATTTGTGCCGGTTGTGGACGGAATAACAGATGAGAATGTCAAGACTTACAATGAAGCAATATTCTATAAACGTGATCTTCTGAAATCTGCAACAGAGAACAATGCCGCACTCCAACGATTGAACGATCGCATCAGTATGTTGCGAAAAGTTATGATAGAGTCCTCGAAAAAAAGTATAGACAAGGCAAAGAACGAGCTACAGGCGCTTGGTAATGTTACGGCTTCTGCCACATCACAACTGGTCGGGGTGCCTCAGAAAAAAATAGAATATGAATCGTTGGCTCGTGATAAGACATTGAAAAATGCTCTGTATTCTTTTCTTCGTCAGAGCCGCGAGCAATCAATGCTTCAGCTTTACAGCACCACTTCTTTGGGATTTGTGTTTGAGGAAGCATATTGCGACTTGAAGCCAAACAATACCAAGAAATATATCATTGTGATTGTATTACTTATGCTTGGTTTGGTTTGCCCGACATGTCTGGCAGTATTATTTATGCTCAGACATAAAAAGATAACCGATCTTATGGACCTTGCCAAACTTGGCATTGAGAGTCAGAGCGTGATATTTGACGGCACCAAGGTGCAAACAAACAGTCTGCGTGCACTTATCACCGAGCATCCTAAACTGAAAATGATATATATGGCCGGGTATGACTGCAATGGCCAAATGGTTAAAGCCTCGCTTTCGGAATCTCTCACTGCCATAGATAAAAAGGTTGCAATGCTGCCATCGGAATCGGACAATGATGCACTGTTTGGCTCACAATGGATCACGGAGCGCGATGCAGCATTGGCATTGAGTGACTATGTCATTATGTCTGTGCCTAATCCTGACCGCCTTCCCGAGCTGGCACACATGGTTGACACTACCGATTGCCAGTTGCTGGTGTGCGTAGGCTCCGGAAAGGTCAATGCCGCATTGCTCAAAACCGTGCTTAAGGGTATGCCTGCAGACAAGGTGAGAGTGTGCATTATAAAATGAATCAGTAACAAACCGAAATAAATGTTAACGGGGTGTGCAATATATTATGTTGTACAACCGTTATACATGTGATGTTACCAACATTTGATATGAAACCACAACTGCCTACTGATGCATCCATTATATTAACCTACAGATGTCCAATGCGCTGCAAGATGTGCAACATCTGGAAAAATCCCACCGATAAAAAGGAGGAAATCAAGGCTGAAGACCTTAAATCATTGCCCCAACTCAAATTTATCAATCTTACCGGGGGCGAACCTTTTATCCGTGAAGATCTGGCTGATATAGTTGAGGAATGCTATAAACATACTTCAAGAATTGTCATATCCACTTCCGGATGGTTTGATGACAGGGTCATAGAGTTGGCCAAACGCTTTCCCCAAATCGGAATTCGTATCTCTATCGAGGGTCTCAAAGATAAGAACGATGAGCTTCGCGGTCGCGAGGGAGGATTTGAGAAAGGGTATCGTACCCTGCTCAAGCTTCAGGAAATGGGACTTAAGGATATAGGTTTCGGATGCACGGTGTCAAACAATAACTCCTCTGATATGCTTGAACTGTATCAGTTGAGCCGCAAATTGGGTATGGAGTTCGCTACTGCCGCATTCCATAATTCCTATTATTTCCACAAGGATGACAATGTGATTACCAACCGTGATAAGGTATGCTCGGATTTTGAGACACTTATCAAGTGGCAACTTTCGGAAACACATCCCAAATCATGGTTCCGAGCCTATTTCAATATGGGACTGATAAACTATATTGAGGGCAATAGACGCATGCTGCCGTGCGAAGCCGGTACCGCCAACTTCTTTATAGATCCGTGGGGTGAGGTTTATCCCTGCAACGGTATGGAAGAGAAGTTTTGGAAAGAGTCCATGGGCAATATTCATGAGGCTGATTTCATGACTATATGGAACAGTGAACAGGCTCAGCATGTGCGGGAAATGGTGCGCAAGTGTCCTAAAAACTGCTGGATGGTGGGCACGGCGTCGCCTGTGATGCATAAATATGTCAAATATCCGGCTGTATGGGCTTTGAAAAACAAGATGCGCTCGCTTCTTGGCAAGCCGGCATGTCTTGACAAAAAATGGTGTGATGTGGGTCAGGATCCCCGTCAGGGCAATCTGAATCCCGATAATAACAAATAATTTCTTTCAGAGCCATGAAGATAGTGGTGATCGGTACCCGGGGTATTCCCGAGATACAGGGCGGAGTGGAAACACACTGCCAGCAGTTGTATCCGCGCATTGCAGCCATGGGTCATGATGTCACCATTGTCCGACGCACACCATATGTGGGTGCGTCAAAGGGGATGAAAGAGTTTAAGGGCGTTCATCTCGTAGATGTATATGCTCCGCGAAAGAAAAGTATAGAGGCGATTGTACACACTACCTTGGCAATGCTGAAAGCCCGAAGCCTCAACCCCGATGTGCTGCATGTGCATGCCATAGGTCCCGGGCTGTTGGTGCCATTTGCCCGTCTGCTCGGCATGAAAGTGGTGTCAACCAATCACGGACCCGATTATGACCGTCAAAAATGGGGACGGCTGGCGAAATTCGTGCTTAAAACCGGCGAGAGGCTGAGCGCAAAGGGAAGTAACAAGGTGATAGTGATATCGCAGGTGATTGCGGATATTCTCAGTACCAAATACGGGCGTAAGGACACGGAGCTTATATACAATGGTGTAGAGATTCCGAATCTCAGCACGGATACTGATTATATTGAGCGTCTCGGGCTGAAGCCAAACCGCTATGTGGTGGCTGTGGGACGATTTGTGGAAGAGAAGGGCTTTCATGACCTCATACGCGCATTTGCGTCGCTTGCCCCAGAGGGGTATAAGCTTGCCATAGCCGGCGATGCGGATCATGAGGACGGTTATTCCCGGTCGTTGAAGCAGCTCGCTGCGGAGTATGGGGTGGTGCTCACAGGTTTTATCCGTGGTGAAAAGATGCGCCAGCTTATGAACAATGCGTCATTGTTCTGTTTGCCAAGCTATCATGAGGGGCTGCCGATAGTGCTTTTGGAAGCCATGAGCTATGCGCGCGATGTGGCTGTGAGCGACATACCCGCCAACAGATTGCCGGTGCTGTCGCCCGATGACTATTACCCTGTGGGAAATGTTGAGGCTCTGGCTTCGCTTCTTGGGCGTAAGCTCAAGGCAGGAGCCACTCCAAGAAAATATGATTTGTCAAATTACGATTGGGACAATATTGCCCGGCAAACCGTGGAGGTTTACCGGCGCGTTTTAACTTGAAAACAACCGAGTGCTTGCTACCTCGTTAAAAACAAGAAACATGAATAATATAAAACGTGACAACAGAGCGAAATTCTCGCTCACTTTTTTGCTGCTCACAGTGCTGTTCTGTGTGTGCCTGATAGTATCCAACCTTATGGAAATTAAGACTGTAAGTCTCGGTTTTGTGACTATTACCGCCGGATTTATGGTATTCCCGATTTCTTACATACTCAATGACTGTATAGTGGAGATATATGGTTTTGCGCGGGCGCGCCTTGTGATATGGCTCGGATTTGCCATGAATCTGCTTGCATCGCTTCTGTTGCAGATAGCTGTGTGGCTTCCGGGCTCGCCTGAATGGAAGGGACAGGATGCGATGGCTCTGGTGTTTGGGGCAGCACCGCGTATTTTCGTTGCCAGTTTCACGGCATTCTTGTGCGGATCAATGGTCAATGCGTATGTCATGAGCCGAATGAAACGCACGGCAGGAGGCGGCGGAAGTTTCTCTCTCCGTGCTGTGGTCAGTACGCTATGGGGCGAGAGCGTGGATTCGGCAGTGTTTTTCCCGATAGCGTTTGCCGGAGTCCTTGAGTGGGGTGAGATAGGTGCTCTTATAGTAATCCAAGCGGTGCTAAAAACATTATATGAAATCCTGATACTTCCAGTTACTCTGAGGATTGTCAACTGGTTGAGGAATCATGAGGGTGATGCGTTGCCCGAACCTGCAACTTCAATTAACAAATGGTGGAAATTTTATGATTTTCAATAATAAATATCCCATATCGGTGGTGTGGGTGGATTTGGATGATACGATTATTGATTTTACGACCAATGCCAGATCGGCACTCGTGCGCCTGTATGACACTGAACATCTCAACCGCTGGTGGTCGGCACCGGAACTGTGGGCGGAGGCTTATGAATCGCACAATCATGCTCTATGGGCAAGATACAATATAGGAGAGGTGTCGCGTGAATATCTCCGTATGGAGCGTTTTGCGTTGCCTCTTACTGATGCTGGTGTGGCGCGAGCTGAAGCAGAGCAGATGTCCCGAAAATTTGATGGTTTGTATCTGGATTATCTGGCCCAAGAAAAGAATCTTATGCCCGGAGCCATGGAGCTGCTGCAACATTTGCGCCGATGCGGAGCCAAGATAGGGATAATCAGCAACGGATTTAAGGAAGTGCAGTACCGCAAGATGGATAGCGCCGGTGTGACCCCTTGGATAGATGTGACGGTGCTCAGCGATGATATAGGCGTGAACAAGCCCGATGAGCGCATATTCCGGCATGCAATGGACTGCGCCGGTGAAAATAATCCGTCCCTGCATCTCCTCATAGGCGATAATCCCGACACGGATATTGCGGGTGCTCTTAATGCGGGGTGGCATGCGGTGCACTATCTTCCGGCAAGGGCTATGTGTGGGGGAGTGCTTCCGGCCCAAGGATGCACGGTTAGGAAAGATTTGCTTGAAATTGCAGCCATGATAACGCCATGATTGCGTTAAAATAGTGCTAAAGTGAGATTTATTGCGAAATTTTTGATGTAAGGTAGCCGCTAATTGCAAAAAAAGTACGATATTTGCACTTGCAAAATTCGCAGGCGTGTTTCATGCGAGTTAAGTTTGTGTAATTAAACATCTAATCATAATATTAAAAGCTTAATAAAATGACTAAAGCTGACGTCGTAAACGAGATTTCCAAGACCACCGGCATTGAAAAAGCTGCTGTTCTTGCTACTGTTGAAAAGTTCATGGAAGTTGTCAAGGATTCTTTGGCACACGGTGAAAACGTATATTTCCGTGGTTTCGGTTCTTTCATTGTTAAAACCCGTTCTGAAAAGACAGCCCGCAACATTTCCAAGAACACTACCATAATCATCCCCGAACACAAAATACCCGCATTCAAGCCTGCAAAAGTGTTCATGGACGAGGTTAAGTAATCTCGACAGAGACAAAAAGCACATATTACCAACCAATTAAATAACCAACAAAATGCCCAGCGGAAAAAAACGTAAAGGCCACAAGATGGCTACTCACAAGCGTAAAAAGCGTCTGAGAAAGAATCGTCATAAGAAGAAATAAGCCTTGTTGGGGCTGATATCTTCCCGACGTAGTCTGACCGGAAAAGTCAGACGTGATATACGAAGAGCAAACTTCAGCGCAGGAGCCTACGTGAACCCCACGAGTGTCCCGTGAAAGTTTGTTCTTTGTGTTCTATGAGCTTGTTGGATTCAGCAGGCTCCATGTAAATAATAAACATTTATTCTAAGCAAATGCAAAGCGAACTAATTGTTGACGTTCAGCCCAATGAGGTGTCAATAGCACTTCTTGAGGACTCGCGCCTTGTGTCGCTCCAGAAGGAGGCGCGCAATGTGGCGTATGCTGTCGGCGACATCTATCTGGCTAAGGTGAAAAAACTGATGCCGGGCCTCAATGCCGCGTTTGTAAACGTGGGCTATGAAAAGGACGCTTTTCTTCATTACTTAGATCTTGGCTCTCAATTCTCCTCTTATTCCTCGCTTCTCAAAAACTTGTTTGAGGACAAGAAGCGCGTGCCCCAGCTTCAAAAAATGAAGCTCCTGCCTGATATTGACAAGCATGGCACGGTATCTGACACCCTTGAGGTAGGTCAGCAGCTACTGGTGCAGATAGTAAAGGAACCCATATCGTCCAAGGGTCCGAGGCTCAGTACGGAAATCACTCTCACCGGCCGTTATATGGTGCTTATACCTTTTTGCGACAAGGTGTCAATATCTCAGAAAATCAAAACCACCGAAGAAAAACTCCGTCTCCGTCAGTTGATAGAGAGTATCCGCCCGCAGAATTTTGGCGTGATAATCCGCACTTCAGCCGAAGGCAAACGAGTGGCAGAGCTTAATCATGAAATGAAAACTCTGCTGAAATATTGGGACGATGCTCTTGCAAAGGCGCAGAAAGCCACACCTCCGGCATTGGTGTTTGAAGAAAAAAGTCGCATTGAAGGTGTGCTCCGAGATATTTTCAGCCCTAATTTCGAGAGCATATATGTGAATGATGCTGAAACATTTGAGCAGATTCAAAAATATGTGAATCTTATAGCTCCGGAGCGTAAGGATATAGTAAAACTTTATACCAAGCCTGAGCCAATTTTTGATCACTTCAACATCACCCGTCAAATCAAGTCATCGTTTGGCAAAACGGTGTCGTTTAAAAACGGTGCCTACCTTATTATCGAGCATACCGAGGCCCTACATGTTGTGGATGTGAACTCGGGTAACCGCTCCAAAGCTGCCAGCGATCAGGAAAGCAATGCCTTGGAGGTGAATATGCGTGCCGCTGATGAGATAGCACGCCAGCTGCGTTTGCGTGACATGGGCGGTATAATAGTGATTGACTTCATTGACATGAGCAAGGCGGAGCACAGGCAAAAACTTTATGAGCATATGCGCGAGGTAATGGCTAATGACCGTGCGCGCCACAATATTTTGCCGCTCAGTAAGTTCGGGCTTATGCAGATTACCCGCCAAAGGGTGCGTCCGGTTATGGACATCACCACATCCGAGGCATGCCCGTCATGTTTCGGCAAAGGTGTGGTGCAGCCATCGCTGCTGTTTACCGATACGCTCAAAGAAAAACTTGATTATCTTGTGAATGATCTCAAGCAGAGTGATTTCATAATGTATGTGCATCCTTTTGTTGACGCTTATATTAAGAAAGGGCTTATATCAACCTATCGCAAATGGCGATTGGAACTCGGAGGCAAATTTAAGATACTTCCTGATCAGTCGCTTGCTTATCTGCAATATAAGGTTGTGGACAAAAACCGTCAGGAAATAGATTTGAAAGAGGAGAAAGATATGGACTCCTCGGCCACAAAAAACAAAAACAAAGCCAAGAATCGCAGCAAGGAGGAATAGCGTACTTGCTATTTTACTGCCAACAGCACAAAGGCGTGCACCCGGAAATTCCGGGTACACGCCTTTTTTATGAATAAGAGTGAAGTTACTTGAGGACGGACAGGGCGGCTTTGTAGTCTGGCTCGTTGGTGATTTCCTGCACAAGTTCGCGATAAGCAATCTTGCGGTCGCGATCAATAATGATGACAGCGCGTGCCAACAATCCTGCAAGGGGACCATCTACCAGCTGAACTCCAAATTTCTGACCGAATAAAGGTGAGCGGAATGCCGATGCTGTGATTACATTCTCAATGCCGTTTGCAGTGCAAAAACGCTGCATGGCAAAGGGAAGGTCCATGGACACGCATATTACTACAGTGTCGGAAAGTGAGGCCGCTTCCTCATTGAATTTACGCACGCTGCGTGCGCAAACTTCAGTGTCAAGGCTTGGGAAAATGTTTAACACCACTCGTTTGTCTTTGAAATCGGAGCACTGCACGCGGCCTAAATTCATGCCTGTGAGATGAAAACAAGGAGCATCACTTCCTGCAGCCGGAACTGTGCCGTATGTGTGGCAAGGCGTGCCGTTGAAATAAATAGTTTCCATAAATTATGTTTTGTGTAAGTATTATTATTTTGTCAGGGCTGTATAAGAGCCATTTTCTGTATAACAATTTCAGACACATCATTGTTGTAGCCCAAAAGCACATCGGCGACAGAACCATCGGTGTTTACGAAAATCAATACCGGAAGAGATGCAGCCCCGCAGTCGCGCACGAGAGAACGGGCAGATGTGAGCAGATGCTCTCCCGGTAATATTGACGGTACAATGGCTTCAATGCTGTCAATATCGTTGTTTACGAATGCCCAGATCACATCTGCACTGTAGGGCAGGGAGGATATGGCTGACCGGACATCCTTTACCAACTCGGAAGAAAAACCGGTGGTAGCATCCATCAGGGCTATGATAGTGGGAGTGCGGAATTTGTCGGAAGTGTGACGCGAATACCGTTCACCCGTAGATGTGGGCAATGCAAATCCGGGTAACCGTGTTCCGGGCAGATTCTCTATCCGGAAATTGCTTTCGCGGAATTTTTCAAATACTTCGGGGTATTTGTCCATAAGGGTCTGTTCTGTTATTGGATCGCACTGCGCCGATGTGGAAACCTGAGAATACTTGACTGTGACGGTCTGTTCGCTCAATGCTCCGGGGTTGTTTTCAAGAATCATGCATACGGGCATAAAGGTTTCGCTTGACAGGATATATTCGCCCTCCATGGCAACGGAGCCATGAATATTCATTACCGAGTTTACGACTGTGCGCGGGATGCCGCTGATTACGGTGTCGGTGTGAATGGTGAGTGTATATCGGTTGTCGGACATCATGCGGCGCAATTCGTTGCCTATGGCAGCGGGCAACAGGTTGGCAAACTGTGCCTGCCGTTGCACACCGCCACTGCCGTTGATGGACATGAAAGGAATTGAGTCCCATTGGGTGTGATATTCCTGCAGCCGTTCATTGGCAAAACGGTAATGGTGGCCGTTGAAATATGCACTGAATCCCTTTACGGGATTTTCCCGTCCTGTCAGTTCCCAGTCAATAAGGTAGTCGTAGGGTAGTAATGCGGGGTTGCCCGAGGCCGGAGTTTGCGATATAGAGATATTATAGACCACATCATCATTGAGTTGAGGCATGGTTACGGAGAAATTAATATCGGCATTAACGCATTGGTGCATGGTAAGCGAGTCAATAATTGCCGGGATTGTGGCTCCGGAAGACGCACTGCAATTGATGAAACAGGCAGAAAGAATGCAAAATAATGAAATACGTAAATTGAACATAGCTTTGCATAATATGATGAACAGAACTATAACAATCGTGGATTGTCAAGAGTTCCCAAAAAGAACGCGGAAGTGCCTTCCGGTACTTCCGCGCTATAATTAATTCGGAATGTGAAAATTCTTAATTTTCAACTGTGCAGATGGCAACACGGTTCCAAGCACGTTTTTCAAACATTTCAGAAAGTCCTTTGCCCTGAGCGGTGATGCGGTCAGCGGAGATACCATATTTGTTTACAAGCATCTTCTTGACAGATTCGGCACGGGCAGCGGCGAGACGCTCATTGAATTTGAGGTTGCCTTCGGGTGAAGCGTAACCATCAATTATGCAGCGTGCTTTGGGATTTTCCTTAAGGCTCTGTGCGGTCATTTCTACAACCGGGAGCTGGCTTGCAGGAATTCTGGATGAGCTGAAGCCGTACATTACATAGCGTACATTTCCGGCAGCTTCGCTTACGGTCTGAGCCACATTTTTCTTGCTTGCCTGGCAAGCTGCGAGCTCATCGGCAAGAGCGTTAGCACGAGCGGTGGCAGCTGCACCTTTGGCAGCGGTGGCATCGATAGCGGCACGAAGGTCGTTGATGCTGGCGTTGAGAGCGTCAAGTTCGGCCTGATTGCGCGGAGTTACACATTCGAAATCACGACCGCCAAAATGATAGCTTACGCTGGCAAGAATATTGATGTTTGCCTGACGAGCATCGTAAGCGGCAGAAGCGCGCTCTACATCAAGAGGATTGTATTTTGAACCGGTCATGTTGTAGAGGATGTAAGGCTTGAGAGCTAATGTCACATAGCGGCTTACATTGAAATTAAAGTTAAGACCGGCGCGTGTAGCGAAATAGTTGAAGTCCTTTTCGCCGTCTTCGTTGGGACCGTCGTTGGCATATTCATGTCCCCATCCTGCACCGGCAACAACTTCTATGTCAAAGAAGCGGCCGTCGCACTTATATCCGCCAAAAAGGTTGAAAAGATTAACTGCACCGTACACGCCTATATAGGAGTTGTCAAATGCGGTGGAGCGTTTGTAATCGTACCATGAGGATGTGTTGACACCCCAGATACCTTCAGCGCCAAGTGCAAATGAGGGGCTGAGCTGTTTCTGCAGATGAGCACCAACAGCACCGCGCATGTTGGGGAAGAAAGCGTGTCCTTTCACGGTTGTGGTGACGCCTCCGTCAAGACCTAACGACCAGTTGTCGTCAAATCCCGGAGCCATGTAGGCTTTTTGTGCCTGTGCCGTCATAATCCCTACGGTAGCAAGAGCCAATAGAATCACTTTTTTCATTTCAGATATTTTAGTAGTTATGTTAGAATAAATCGGATTTGTATAGTTGGGGCAAATATAACCATTATTTTATATATTCTTTAACTTTATTGACATTTTTGTGCACCTTATGGGAAAAATTTTATGGAAGCCGCAAAAATTCTATGCAATCACACCGAGCATCAAGGGTGATGATAGTGAACAAACGAATCAGGGATTCAGTAAATCAGGATTGAAGAATGCCTCAATGTTGCGGGCCTGTTCCAATGCTGCCTCTGCGGGACCGCCGGGAGCAAGCTCAGCTGCAGTTGCATAGTTGCCGGTTGCAGCGGAACGATTTCCGAGCTTCCAATAGACTTTGCCCCTCATAAAGAATGCATCCGCACAAGTGGGGTGCTCCACGATGTATTCATCAAGCATGTCAAGAGCTTCTGTGAGCTTGTTTTGGGATATTTGCAGGTCAATAAATTGGAGCGTATGCATAAAAGTTTGTACTTTTGAGCAACATCCGATAACGGATGTCCGTTACAAAGATAATAAACTCTTTCAAAAAAAGACTCTATGCGCCGCATAATTTTATTGGCACTGGTATTGACAGGTATGATGGTTTCATACGCTGCCGATCCCACTGCTACAAATTACAGCTGGGATGAATGTCAAGGCTCAGCGCGTCCTTATCCTGCACCCAAAGAAGTGGTTGCTTATCCGGACTCCCTCACACCAATAATGATAAATCATGTGGGCCGCCACGGAGCAAGATTTGCGGCATCATCCAAACACACTACGGTATTGCTGGCCGCGCTCCGCGACGCACGTGACAAAGGTACTCTCACCGCATGCGGCAAAGATTTATTGGCGCTTACCGAAGGTGTGGTGAAGATAACGGCCGGCAGATGGGGCGCACTTGACTCTCTTGGCATGGCAGAGCAGAGAGGCATAGCATCAAGAATGTGCAGGCGTTATCCCATGCTGATAAACAAGCATACAGTGGAAGCGCTGAGCAGCTATTCGCCGCGTTGCATCATGAGCATGTATGAGTTTACGCATCAGATTTCAAGGATGAACAACAAGGTGGAGATATTTACTTCGTCCGGCAGACAGAATTCGCAACTAATGCGTTTCTTTGATCTGTCGAATGACTACAAGGAGTTGTGCGAAGGCACTCAGCTGTCGGATCCTATCAAAGAGTTTACAGATGCCAATATCACTATGGCTCCTCTGAGAAGGGCTCTTGGGAAAAAGTACGTGCTGCCGGCTGATTCAGCAGATTTGGCTATGGCTGAGTATTCGGTGCTTGCCGGGCTTGGGGCAATGAATCTTCAGATTGACATTACTAAATATTTTACAAAAGAGGAGTTTAATGTGCTGTGGGGCATCTCCAATTTCCGTCAGTATATCCAGCGTACTGCCAGCACTGTGAGCAGTGTGCCGGCCGATATAGCCTCGCCGCTATTGCTGGATTTGATAAACACTACCGATAAGTTTTTGGCTGACAGTACATCCGTGGCTCCCGTACAATTGCGGCTCGGCCATGCTGAGACATTGATGCCGCTGTTGTCGCTGATGCGCTTGCAGGGCTGCTATTACCTGACCAATTATTACGATACGGTAGGGCTGCACTGGAAGAACTTTGACATTGTGCCTATGGCGGCTAATTTGCAGCTGATACTGTTCCGGAGCAAATCGGGCAAGATTTACGTGAGATGCGACTTGAATGAAAAGCCTGTGCATCTCATTCCTAACGACCAATCGCTCTATGTAGAATGGGAAAAAGCACGCACCTACTTGGAGCGGTGCGTGCCAATATATTATTAAATCCGGAGTCAGAACCGGCGGTATGCGCTCAACAGAGCTTCGCTCAGTGTGGGATGTCCGTGTACTGCTTCTCCGGCTTGTGCGGCTGTAAATCCGGCAGCCATGGCCATAACTGCTTCCTGAATGAGATCGGCGGCATGTGCTCCGCAGATATGTACTCCTATAATGGCTTTGGTCTCGGAATTGACAATCACCTTTACCATGCCGTCAGGCTCGCCCATGGCAAGAGCCTTGCCGTTGGCGTGGAAAGTGCTTTGAGCAGTGGCATAAGGGATTGCGCGGTCAATGCATTGCTGCTCTGTGATACCGGCCATGGCACATTCGGGCACAGTAAATACGGCTGACGGAATAATATCCGGCATTTTCTCGATGCCCAAAGCCACCCGTCCCTGAACCTCGGCTGCATGGGCAAGCATGCATAAGCCGTTGACATCGCCAATGGCATATAAACCCGGAATGGAGGTTTGCATATTCTCGTCCACTTCTATGGCATTGCGGCGGAGCTTTATTCCAAGGCGGGTCAGGCCGTCGGGAAGCACCGGTTTACGGCCTACGGCCATAAGCACCACAGCTGCGGTGTGTACCCCTTCTTTGCCTTTGGTCATGTAATGGATGTTTATCCCATCATCGTTTTTGCTCAACGATGTTACCTGAGCTGAAGTAATGAATTTTACTCCCCGGCGCTTCATTGTCATGCGCAACCGTTTGGCTATATCGGAGTCAAATGGCGGCAGAATCTCTTTGCAGTATTCTATCACTGTTACATCCACACCCAATGCGGAGTAAATCGATGCGAATTCCATACCTATTACGCCTCCTCCGATAATGGCAAGAGAGGGCGCCAATGCAGGTGCGGATAACATGTAATCGCTGTTGACGGCCAGCTCTGCTCCGGGCACAGGCAGAACAGCTGGTGCCGAGCCTGTGGCAATAATTATGCGCGGAGCCGTGTAAAGGTCTCCATTTACGCTGATTACGTCCGTATCTTCAAAACGAGCTTCGCCCGATACTATTGTAACATTGTCAAGAAGCTGCTTCACCCCTTGGCGCAGCTGGTCAACAATGCGGTTCTTGCGCTCAATCATTGCAGGATAATCAATCTCGCAATTGTCGGTTTTCACACCGAATTCGCTCGCATTCTTTACCGTCAATGCCACTTCAGCACAGCGGCAAAGAGCTTTGGTGGGGATACAACCTCTGTTAAGGCATGTGCCGCCAAGTTCACCGCGCTCTATTATCGCCACGCTGAGGCCCATTGAGGCAGCGGTAGCGGCGGTAGAGTATCCGCCGGGGCCGCTGCCAACAACTATGAGGTCAAAATTATTCATTGCCGATGAGCTGTGAGTATGTAACCACAGGATTAAGAGCTGCAGCAGTGTCGTCGGGCCGAGCAACCGGAGTGCGGTGGGGGGCTGTTTTGACTGTATCGGGATCGGTTATAGCTTCCTGTGCAATGCGCTGCATGACTTCAACAAATTCATTCAGGGTGTCAAGGCTTTCTGTTTCGGTAGGCTCAATCATCAGTGACTCGTGGAATAGCAGAGGGAAGTAGATGGTGGGCGCATGATAACCATAATCAAGAAGCCTCTTTGCCACATCAAGAGTGGTGACGCCGGTGGATTTGTCCTTAAGACCGTCAAATACGAATTCGTGTTTGCATACGGTGTCAATAGGAAGAAGATAGCTGTTGCGCAAACATTCCTTAACGTAATTGGCATTGAGTGTTGCGAGAGCGCCTGCTTCCATGAGACCGTTCCTGCCGAGCGAGAGAATGTAGCTCAAAGCTCTAAGCAACACTCCATAGTTGCCAAGTGTGGCCGATATAGCCCCGAGAGCTTCTTTGCTGCCGGTGACACTGAATGAGCCGTCATCGTTGCGCACTACTCTAGGATCGGGCAGGAACTGTTCCAACCCTTTGCGCACACCTACGGGACCTGCACCGGGGCCGCCTCCACCGTGCGGCGTGGAGAAGGTTTTATGAAGATTGATATGCATTACATCAAATCCCATGTCGCCGGGACGCGCAATGCCAAGCATAGGATTGAGGTTGGCGCCGTCATAGTACATGAGGGCCCCGGCTTCATGAGCGAGCCGTGCAATTTCGGGGATGTTGCGTTCAAATATGCCGAGAGTGTTGGGATTGGTCATTATTACGGCAGCCACGGTATCGTCAAGCAGGGGACGAAGATCATCCACATCCACTGTACCGTCAGGACGGCTTTTGACCTCTACAACTTTCAGTCCGGCTACGGCTGCACTGGCCGGATTGGTGCCGTGTGCCGAGTCGGGAACGATAACTTTGGTGCGTTTTTTGTCATTACGGCTGTCATGATAGGCACGAATCACCATCAAGCCGGTCAATTCGCCGTGTGCTCCGGCAAACGGATTAAGAGTGAATTCACTCATGCCGCCGATTTCGCTTAGAGCGCACTGCAGGGTGTAATAAGCTTCCAAAGCTCCCTGTACTGTGCTTTCGGGCTGATAGGGGTGTAAGCCGGCAAAGAGACGATGTGCAGCCATCTCCTCGTTGATGCGGGGGTTGTATTTCATTGTGCATGAGCCGAGTGGGTAAAATCCGGTGTCAACGCCGAAATTGTTGGCGCTCATGTTATGGTAGTGACGCACAAGCGTAGGCTCATCCACCTGAGGCAGTTCAAGCGGTTTGTCGCGTAGCAATGATGCCGGGAGCGGAGCTGCGGCAGGGCAATTGTTACTGTCAATTTTCAGGGCGCGGCGTCCGGGATGTGAAAGCTCAAACACCAGCTTGCCGTATAAATCTCTGTTCATAATCTGTTTTTACGATTTGAGTATTGAAGATGGTGTCAGACTCTTTGGGTTAGCTCAACAAGGAGATCCATTTCGGCGCGTGTTCTTGTTTCTGTTACTGCAACAAGCAGTTTGTCAGAATCAATTTTCACGCCGGGAAGTATGCCGCTTGCCACGCAAAGATCCATAAATTCATCAAGATTGATGGAAGTGGCAGTGAGGCAAAATTCATTGAAAAACTCGCTGTCGGGATATGTCATGGCGAATTTGCCGGTCTCTATGAGCTTATTGGCAAGATAATGAGCGCCGTTGTAACCTTCCATGCCGATTTCGCGCAGTCCGTCAGGTCCTGTAACCGAAAGATACATGGCTGTGAAAAGCGACATCAGTCCCTGATTGGAGCAAATATTGGAAGTGGCTTTGTCGCGGCGAATGTGTTGCTCTCGTGCCTGTAGCGTGAGCACAAACACCCGTTTGCCATTGGCATCGGTGGTGGCTCCGACAATGCGTCCCGGAAGTTTGCGAATCAGGGCTTTGGTGCAGCACAGGAAGCCAAGATAGGGTCCGCCGTAACTCAATGGCATGCCAAGGCTCTGGGCATCACCGGCAGCTATGTCGGCACCCCATTCTCCCGGCGTTTTTATGCAGGCCAGATCGGAAGCAACGGCATGGAATATCAGGAGGGTTTTATGCTGGTGACACATATCTGCCCATCCGGTGTAGTCCTCAAGTATTCCATAGAAATTGGGGGTGGCAACGATTACGCCGGCCACATCGTTGGCTTCCAGACGGGATTCTACAAAAGCCCGGTCAGTAACACCATTGTCAGTGGCAGGAATCTCCACAAGGTCAACTCCATGGTAGCGGGCATATGTGGCGCACACTTTTCGCACGGCCGGAGCCACAGTGCTGCTGATCAGCACAGTGTTGCGTTTGCGGGCATGTGCCACGGCCATAAGCATAGCTTCGGCAGTGGCAGTAGTGCCATCGTACATAGAAGCATTGCTCACATCCATGCCTGTAAGGTTGGCCATCATGCTTTGATACTCAAAGATGTAGTGAAGAGTGCCTTGCGAAATCTCAGGCTGATAAGGTGTGTATGCGGTGAGAAATTCACCTCGCTCAATCATTTGAGGAATGACAGCCGGAGTGTAATGGTCGTAGTATCCGGCTCCGGCAAAACAAATAAGCTGCTCATTGTCGGCACCGAGATTGTCAAAAAATCTGCGTACCTGCATCTCGCTCATTTCCTCCGGAAGATTGTACGGATGCTTCAGCCGAAGTTCCTGCGGCACATCGGCATACAGGTCATCAAGTTTGTCCACACCACATTTTTCAAGCATAAGCTTAATGTCGTGCGGAGTATGCGGAAAATATCTGTGCATAACGGGATAGAATGTTAGTGACTTTCCTTTTCGCAGAATTCTTTATAGGCTGCTTCGTCCATGAGGTTATCAAGCTCGGCGGGATTGTTTATCTCCACTTTGATAATCCAATGAGCGAGGGCATCTTCATTTATGAGACGCGGGTTGTCAATAAGTTCTTCGTTGATTTCAACAACGGCACCGCTGACGGGAGCTATGAGGTCGGAAGCCGCCTTAACGCTCTCAACTGCGCCAAAATCTTCACCGGCGGTAACATCATCACCTGTTTCGGGCATGTCAACATATACCACATTGCCCAGAGCGTGCTGAGCATAGTCAGAGATACCAATGTAGGCAACATTGCCGTCAATACGGGCATATTCGTGGGTTTCGGAATAAAGAATCTTACTCATGATTATGAAGTGTTTAAGGGTTATTTTTTATAGCTTTTGTTGTAAAATTTCTTGGGTATAACGATAGCGGGGAAAATTTTGCGCCGTATTTTGACACTGAGTTCCGTGCCTTGTTTGGCATAAGCGGCATCTATAAGCGCCATGGCAATGGATTTGTCAACGCTTATGCCTCGGTAGCCGGTAGTTATGTGTCCTATTACGCTGCCATCCGGGGCAAGAACTTCGTATCCGTGGCGTGGAATGGCCCTGTCAAGCAGTTCAATCCCAACGAGTTTGCGTGCCGGGCCTTGTTCTTTCTGTAAGGCGAGAGCTTCGCGGCCAATAAATTCCGGTTTGTCAAGCTTCACAAAGATTCCCAGTCCGGCCATTATGGGTGTAATGTCATCGGCCAGTTCATCGCCATAGAGTGGCAATCCAACCTCAAAACGAAGTGTGTCACGGCATCCAAGGCCGCAAGGGGCGCATTGGCCGCTCTCCATGAGCTGGTCCCAGAGATGGCGTATTACTTCATGAGACGCATAGATTTCAAATCCGTCTTCGCCTGTATAGCCTGTGCGGCTCACGAGAATGTGCTCACCGTCAAGCAGCATTTCTTCAAATGTATAGAAAACCAAGTCACGGCAGTTGATTCCGAGCACCTGCTCCATGACATTTTCGGCTTCGGGTCCCTGCACGGCAAGTTCACCCAACTCATCGCAAAGATCATCTATCTCAATGTCAAATCCTTTGGCTTGCTCTTTGATCCATGCAATATCCTTGTCAATATTTGCGGCATTGATAACCAGCAGAAAATTGTTTTCGCCGCGTTTGTACACAAGAAGGTCGTCAACAGTGCCTCCATCCTCACGGCACATCATTCCGTAGAAGATTTTGCCATTCGGAGCATCTGATATATCGTTGGTGAAAATGTGATTGACATATTTCTCGGCATCAGGGCCGGAAATGTTTACTTCACCCATGTGAGACACATCAAACACGCCGCAGTGCTGACGGACGGCATTGTGCTCTTCGGTAATGCCCGCATACTGAATGGGCATGTCAAATCCGCCAAACGGACTCATTAAAGCTCCGAGAGCCACGTGTTTGTCGTGCAGACAAGTTTTTTTTGTTTCTTCCATGATATTTTTTAGAACAGTAGGTTTATGAAATCGGTTGTGTTTAGCCCGTGTATGATTTTGCATACATCCACATTGGCAATAGCTTGTTCAATATTTTTGCGATTGTATGGAATCCCTTCAAGGAGGGTAAGAAGTCGGGAGTCAATATCAGACAAAAGAAAGAAGTCGCCTCCGATATTGACCGATCGGATAATTCCGGATTCAACATCAAGAGTCACTTCAAATTCTCCTACACCCTCTATTCGGCGGTGCATAGTTTTTTCTCCCTGATGAGAATGTCTCATGATCCATCGTTGGGAATAATAGGGCTTGGATAATTCTGTGATACGCTCCACGTCGCTGCGTTGGAGCGGCAGGGCATTATCACCGCACAAATATTTACGGGCATAGGTTTTGAATTGCTCTATGTCCATGTCTATATGTTCGTGGAGGGTGGTTATATGGCTTTTTACTGATGCCACTCCTTTGGCATCAAGCTTGCTTCTGGATGGCGTGATGGCATTGAGCATGTGGGTCATGTCAGTGTCATAGAGCATAGTGCCGTGGACTATGCTGCGCCCGGGAAGGTGATAGAACGCATTCCCGCTCACTTTGCGCGATTCAATAAGTATGTCATTACGCCCTGTATAAGATGCATCCAACCCTAAAGAACATAACATTTCTGCCACCATTGAGGTGTAGCGTTCAAAAGTTGTTGCGACATCTGACCCTGATGCAGTGATATAGGAGAACATGATGTTGCTGCGGTCAGCGAATACGCATCCCCCTCCGCTACGGCGCCGATATGTCTCAATGCCGTGCAGACGGCAGTAGTCCAAATTTACCTCGCGGTCAATCAGCTGATTGCGACCGAAAATCACAGTGGGCTCTACCTGCCACATGAAGAATAGATCGCCATGCTGTTCTACATAATGAGTAGCCACATATTCCTCCATAGTGAGATAGAAAGGAAGTTTGCGGGAGACTGAGTCAGGCAGTGTTACGTACTTCATTCAGATTTTGGTTACAACAATGCAAATATACAAATTTATACCTCAAACCGTATATTTTTAATATCTGCTTTATAGCATATCCGGTGCTGATATACAAAAAAACGCTCGTCAATTTTGACGAGCGTTTTTAATAAATATGTAAGGATATTACTCTTCGAGAGTGCAGATGGAAACTCGGTTCCAGTTGTTTTCGGAGAACATTTCGCCAACGCCTTCACCTTGGGCTGTGATGCGGTCTGCGGCGATATGATATTTGTTGATGAGCATGGTCTTGACAGACTCAGCACGAGCGGCAGCGAGTTTCTTGTTGAACTCAAGATTGCCATCGGGAGAAGCATAACCCTTGATTACGACTTTGGATTTGGGCTGATCTTTGAGGTAAGCGGCCACCATTTCCACGTTAGGCTGCTGGTCGGCTGTGATTTTTGAGGAACCGTTGCGATAGAAGATGTAGCGAACGCTCTGAAGTGAATTGTCGGCTTCTTTTATCACTTCCGGTTTCTTGCTCTGGCAAGCGGTGAGCTGCTCAGCGAGTGCTACGGAGCGATTTTCTGCGGCAACAGCAGCAGCCTTGGCAGCATCTACACGACCGCGCAGATCGTTGATCTGGTTGTTGAGCTCATCAATCATGGCGGGATCCTTAGGTGTTACACATTCAAATTGTGAACCGAGGCGGAACGAAACGCCAACCATGCAATTGAAGTAGGCTTTGCGTGATGTGTAAGCGGCAGAAGTGTATTCAACCTCAAGGGGTGCATATTTGGTACCGGTCATGTTCCATGACACTGAGGGTTTGAGCGAGAGGGTGAACACGCGGCTGAGATTGAAATTGAAGTTGAGGCCGGCTTTTGTCATCATATAGTTCTGGTCGCGAACGCCATAAGCATGAGGAGCAAAAGCTCGGGGGCTGTTGAAGTTATGTCCCCAACCGATGCCAGCCACGAGGTCCATGTCAAAGAGACGCACACCATCGCATTTGAGGCCTCCAAAAAGGTTGAAGAGGTTCAATGCGCCATAAGCGCCAACATACATGTTGTCGAATGCGGTAGTGCTTTTGCCGGTGGCTACCTGCTGATAACCAAACTGGTTGGTATAATACAACTGCTGCCATGAGCTGGTGTTAATGCCCACATGACCTTCTACGCCAATTGCAAAAGCGGGTGAAATGCCTTTTTGGAGATGGAGGCCGACGATGCTGCGCATGTTGGTGAAGAATGAGTGACCGCGAATGGGGGTGCTAACGCCACCGTCCAGTCCAAGAGACCAATTGGAACGGAAGCCGTAGTTTTCATAAGCTTTCTGTGCCGTTGCAGGTATCATGCAAGCTAAAGCTACTGCTGCTATTAAAAATTTCTTCATAAGGGGAATGTGTGAAAGATTTGAATTTATCATGGTTATTATTATGTTGCAAAAATAATAAAAGTTTTGTTAACAACATATATTTCAGTGAAAAAAGTGCGACAGGGCATGGTAATAGGACAAAAAGAAAGCGCCTGCTCATGCAGGCGCTTTGGTATGCTGAATTATAAATTCTAAATCCTGAGATTAGTTTTCAAGAGTGCAGATAGCAACTCGGTTCCAGCTGTTTTCTTTGAACATTTCACCGATGCCTTCGCCTTCAGCAGAGATGCGGTCAGCAGCGATGCCATATTTCTTCACGAGCATAGTCTTAACAGACTCAGCACGAGCAGCAGCGAGTTTCTTGTTGAATTCGAGGTTGCCATCGGGAGAAGCATAACCCTTAACTACTACTTTTGCATCCTTGTGGTTCTTGAGGTAAGAAGCTACCATTTCCACATTGGGCTGCTGGTCGGCAGTAATCTTGGAGCTACCAATGCGATAGAAGATGTAGCGAACGCTCTGGAGATTGTTGCTTACTTCTTTTACGATTTCGGGTTTGCGGTTCTGGCAAGCGGTGAGTTCAGCGGCGAGAGCGTTGGCTTTAGCTTCAGCAGCAGCTGTAGCGGCAGTAGCAGCGTCAAGTTCGCCACGGAGTTCGTTAACCTTAGCATTGAGGGCATCGATTTCAGCGCGGTTGAGGGGCTCAACGCATTTGAAGGTGCCAAAGTGGTAAGTAACGCCGGCAAGAATGTTGAAAGTAGCGTTGTGAACATCGTAAGCAGCGGTGGTCTGAGCTACATCAACATCGCTCATGTCCCAAGTGATCTGGGGTTTGAGGGCGATAGTAAGGCTCTTGGTGATGTTGAAATTGAAGTCAAGACCTACGCGAGTTGCGAAGAAGCTGTGGTCAGCAGCGCCAGAATAGTAGTAACGTCCCCAACCTGCACCGGCTACGGCAGCAATGTCAAAGAAACGGCCGTCGCATTTGTAACCACCGAAAAGGTTGAAGAGATTAACGCTACCGTATGCACCAACATAGGTGTTGTCAATAGCAGTTTTGCTGTGAATGTCGCTGTACCAAGAAGAGGTGTTGATTCCGGCTAAGCCTTCTGCACCCAAAGCGAATGCAGGAGAAATCTGCTTCTCAAAGTGGATACCGAAAGCACCACGCATGCTACCGAAGAAAGCATGTCCTTTGAGGGGAGTTGTGGCACCACCATCAATACCTACAGACCAATTGGAGCCAAAGTTTGTGGCTTCCAATGCTTGTTGAGCTTGAGCTGTCATCATGCTTGCAGCAGCAACAGCAATAAGAAACATTTTTTTCATCTGAAGTTGATTTTGTGTTGATAAATTCGGCACAAAGATAATAAGTTTTATTTAATTTAACGATTAATTACATAAAAACTTAAATCATTAATGCAAATTATTTATGTTTTATGATTAAAACATCCGGTCATGTCAAATGTTTAGCTTGATTAACTTTTTTTTATCCCGGGGAAATGACCGCTATATTATACTAAGGAGTAGATATGCACATTATGTGCGAAATGGGCATCGTGGTTGGTCAATCGGTCGGAATGTCGTAATTTTGCAACAGTTATGAAGAAGTTTCTGTTTTTGTTGCTTTCGCTGTGCAGCACCACGTCATTTGCATACGAGCCTGTGGATACTGCTGACCGTGAGCTTGATTTGAATGAGGTGGTAGTGACTAAAAAAGTTGACGGCAGGCGTCGGTCAATGGTGGATCCGGTGAATACTGAGATAATCACCGGCACAGAATTGTTTCGTGCGGCGTGCTGCAATCTCGGGGAAAGTTTCACAACCAATCCTTCTGTTGATGTCAGTTATAATGATGCCGCTACCGGTGCCCGCCAGATAAAATTGCTGGGACTCGCAGGCACTTATGTGCAGATGCTTACCGAGAATATTCCTAACTTCAGGGGTTCAGCACTTCCTTATGGGCTGGGGTACATAGCAGGGCCGTGGATCCAGTCAATACAGGTGAGCAAAGGCGCAAGCTCTGTGAAAAACGGGTATGAATCGATATCAGGTCAAATAAATATAGAAATCAAGAAGCCACAGGCAACCCAAGAGGTGATGGCAAATGCCTATGCGGATTTGAACGGGAAGCTTGAGGTAAATGCTAATGCCAATCAATGGCTTACCAAGGAGTTGAGCACCGGCCTTTTGGTCCATGGGGAGAAGTCAACAACAGATCATGACAGCAATCACGACACATTTATGGATATGCCGCGTGTGGATCAGGTGGCTGCCATGAACCGATGGGCTTACGTGAGCCGGAATTATATAGGTCAGGCGGGTGTGAAATTTCTTGCCGAGAAGCGCGAGAGCGGCCAAAGTGCTCATCACATGCCCGAGGTAGGGGAGATGCCACTGTACGAAATAGGTATTTCCACGGTAAGATGGGAGGCATTTGCTAAAAACGCATATATATTTGACCATGCCAATAATGGCAATGTGGCTTTGATTTTGTCAGGGAGCAACAACAATCAGCATTCGCACTATGGCGGCAAGCTGTATCATGTGGCGCAGGGCAATTTTTATGGCCAGCTGATGCTGGAGCGCACATTCACCAAACGCCATGAGTTGAGCGTGGGCTTGAGCTGCAATTATGACCGATACAGTCAAAGTCTGCGGCTGAATCATGATGCGGGCGAGAATCCGTTTGACTGGTTACAGCATGAGACTGTGACAGGCGCTTATGCCCAATATACATTCAATGCCGACAGCAAACTTCTGGCTATGGGCGGCGTGAGGTATGATTATTCCACGGTGTATGGATCAATGTTCACCCCGCGACTGCATGTGCGATGGAATCTGTCGGATCAGCTAACATGGCACCTTTCGGCCGGCAGGGGGTATCGTGCCCCGCATATAATGGCTGAGAATGCATTTCTGCTGGCATCATCGCGCTCATTGATTTTTGAACCGAACATATCGCAGGAAGAAGCATGGAATTTCGGGACCGGTGTGGGATATACGGTGTATCTGGTTAATAAGCCGTTGCGGTTTGACGGAGAGTATTACTACACCCATTTCACTCATCAGTTGGTGGTGGATATGGACACTGATCCCCATAAGGTGTATTTCAGGGATTTGTCGGGCCGCTCATATTCGCATACAGTGCAGTTGGAGGTTACTTATCCTCTCATACAAGACATGAATGTGACTGCCGCTTACCGTTATACGGATGTGAAGGTGGATTATGGTCAAGGACTGATGCAGAAGCCGCTTACTTCGCGTCACAAGGGCTTGCTGACTATAGGGTATGCCCCGATGATGGGCTTGTGGCAATTTGATGTGACCTGTTCCGTGACAGGAGGGGGACGGATGCCCACACCATATACTATGGGCGATGGTGAGTTGTCGTGGAGTCCTACTTACAGGGCATATCCCCAGCTGAGTGCCCAGATAACCCGTAATTTCCGGCATTGGGCAATATATATCGGAGGTGAAAACCTCACGAATTATCGGCAGCAACGCCCGGTGATAGGGGGTGAGAATCCATGGGGCACAGGCTTTGATGCCACAATGGTCTATGGCCCGCTGCATGGGGCAAATGCCTACATCGGTTTCAGATATACATGGAACCGGTATTGATACTTTTATTGATGTCTCCCGGCCATCAGTTGTTTATGGATGTGCGATATTGATTTGGGGTCAGCCCTGTCATGGCTTTGAACAGGCGGGAGAAATGCTGCGGATAGCCGAATCCGAGATCATAGGCTATTTCACTGATTGTTTTGTTTGTGTGATGCAGATTGTGCTTGGCTTTGCTGATTGCTAAAGCGTGGATGAAGTCCTGCGGAGTGCGCCCCGTTTCTTTTTTTACGAGATCTCCGAAATAGTTGGGCGAGAGGCATAGCTGTGAAGCACACCAACGCACTGACGGAAGACCGTTTTCGCGTAGCTTGTCGGAACGAAAATACTCGCTGAGCAAGGACTCAAAATTGCCCAAGACCTGACTTTCGGTGGCATGCTGTCGTGTTATAAACTGCCGCTCGTAGAATCTGAGGCAATAATTCAGCAAAAGCTCAATATTGTTTGCTATAAGTCTTTTACTCAACCGATCAATGCCGTGACGCAGCTCGGTGTAAATTTTGAGCAGACAGTCAACAAAAAGTTTTCGCTCCTCAAGCGAGAGGTGAAGGGCCTCATGCACATCATAGGAGAAATAGGTATATTCGTGCATGGTGCTAAACAGGTGAGTGCCGCGTATGATTTCAGGGTCAAAGCATAATGCCCATCCTTGGGGCTGAAAGGTTTTGCCATTGTCCTCTATTCCTATAACCTGTCCGGGGGCGAGGCAAACTACCGTGCCCTCCTGATAATCATATCTCTGGCGCCCATAAATGATGTCACCACATTTCACCTCTTTTAGAAAAATAGTGTAGAAATTGAACACATGGCGCTGATGACGCAATCGATTTGCTTTGCTGAGATCAATAACGCTTACCAACGGATGTGTGGTTTCAACTCCAAGGAGTTGGTTATATTGCGAAATGGAGTCTATTAACACGGGCGTCTGAGGCATGGCACAATATATTTTAATGATGGCACAAATATAATCATAAAAATGAATGATATTGCAAGAACAGGTGATATTGGTAACAGAAGCAGTGTTTTGTGTACTAAAAAGCAATGCGGATTAAAAATCAGACATAGATTTCATTTTATGGCGAATAGATGTTAACTTTGTGCCATAACTAACAATAATAAAAAATAATTTGATATGAAACGTATTCTATGCATGTTTGCAGCAATGATGATAACAGTTGCCATGACGGCTGCCGATTATGTAACCGTGAATTTTTCAGTAAGTCCGCGGATGACTTGTCAGAACTGCGAAAATAAAATCAAATCAAACATACGCTATGAAAAAGGTGTGAAGCAGATTGAGACCTCTCTTGCCAATCAGCTTGTAACCATAAAATATGATGCCGCAAAGACCAATCCTGAAAAAATAGCGAAGGCATTCAAGAAAATAGGATATGTTGCCACAGTGCGTAATTGCGATGGCAGGACCGTATGCGCTGAGAAACAACAATGCGCCAGCGCAGTTAAAGAAAATTGCACGCACCATGGCGGGTGTAATGGAAAGACAGCATGTGACGGCAAAAAGAAGCATTGCGACAACAAAAAAACATGCCCATCAAAAAAATGAATGCAATGAAGAAATATCTTGTGACCGGAGGTGCCGGCTTCATCGGGGCCAACTTTGTGAAATATATCCTTGACAAATGGGGTAATGCAGCCGAGATACTTATTCTTGACTCGCTTACATATGCAGGCAATCCGCTTACGATAAAAAAAGAGGTTGAACGGCCGAATGTGAAATTCGTGCGTGGTGATATAGGCGATACCGAGCTTGTGAAAAAGCTGTTTGCGGAATTTCAGCCCGATTATGTGGTGAATTTCGCTGCTGAAAGCCATGTGGACCGTAGCATTACCAATCCGCGCCTGTTTCTGGAAACAAATATTCTCGGCACTCAGAATATGCTTGATTGCGCCCGTCATGCATGGTTTGAGGGTAATGATGAGCACGGAACTCCGAAATACAAAGAGGGCAAACGATTCTTACAGATCAGCACCGACGAGGTGTATGGTTCTCTGAGCAAGGATTTTGATTATGCTATGCCGCTTGAAGTAAGTGATGAGGTAAAGCGTGTGATAGAGGGACGCAAAGACCTGAAGACATTTGGCAAGTGTTTCTTTACCGAGCAAACTGCTTTAAGTCCGCGCTCGCCGTATTCCACCTCCAAAACCGCAGCCGATATGCTCACTATGGCTTATTACCATACTTACAATATGCCGGTGCTGGTGACACGCTGCTCCAATAATTACGGTCCTTATCATTTTCCCGAAAAATTGATTCCACTAATCATCAAGAATATACTTGAAGGGAAGAAGCTTCCTGTTTATGGAAAGGGAGAAAATGTGCGTGACTGGCTGTATGTGGCTGACCACGCCAAAGCTATAGATATGGTGCTTCGCAATGGCAGAATAGGTGAGGCTTACAATATAGGCGGCTTCAATGAAGAGCAGAATATTGACATAGTGCGTACTGTCCTTGACAAGATACATGACATCATGCTTTCCGAGCCTAAATATCAGTCTTTGCTGAGCATCAAGCCTGAGGAGATAAATGAGAGTCTCATAACATATGTGGCTGATCGTCCCGGACATGACATGCGTTATGCCATTGACCCCACCAAGATTGCCACTGAGCTGGGCTGGTATCCCGAGACTCCATTCAGCGAGGGTATAGAGAAAACTGTGCGATGGTATCTTGACAATCAGGAATGGGTGGAAAGTGTGACATCGGGCGAGTACCAGAAGTATTACGACACGATGTATGAACATCGCAAAGATATGTTGCAGAATTTATGAAAGGCATAGTATTGGCGGGAGGATCCGGTACCCGCATGTATCCCGTAACCAAGGGTATAAGCAAGCAGCTCATACCGGTGTATGACAAACCAATGGTATATTATCCGATATCGGTGCTTATGCTTGCAGGCATCAGGGATATTCTGATTATCTCAACCCCTACGGATTTGCCCATGTTCAGGCGTTTGCTTGGATCGGGTGAAGAGATGGGTGTGAGATTTCAATATGCGGAGCAACCGCGGCCGGAGGGCCTTGCGCAGGCGTTTATAATAGGGGCTGACTTTATCGGTGACGATGATGTATGCCTTGTGCTCGGTGACAATATTTTCTACGGTCAGGGTTTTACCGGTATGCTCAAAAAAGCAGCGGCTACCGCCACCGGTGATTGTGCCACTATATTTGCCTATCCAGTTAAGGATCCACAGCGTTTTGGCGTGGTGGAGGTGGATGATGAATGGAATGCGCTGTCAATAGTGGAGAAGCCTGAAAATCCGGCATCCAACCTTGCGGTAGTGGGTCTCTATTTTTATCCCAACAGTGTGGTGAAGGTGGCTTCTGAGGTGAAACCTTCGGCTCGCGGCGAACTTGAGATCACTTCGGTGAATGAAGCTTATCTTCGGGCACACAAACTTAAGGTTCAGCCATTGGGCCGCGGATTTGCATGGCTCGACACCGGTACTACCGATTCACTCATGGAGGCATCCAATTTCATAGCGTCAATTGAAAAACGTCAGGGATTTCAGGTTGCTGCCCTTGAGGAAATTGCATTCAGAAAGGGCTGGATAGACGCAGCCGCTCTGCGAGAGTTGGCTATGCCGATGCGTAACAATGCCTATGGACAATATTTGTTAACTCTTGCCGAAAATGGAATTGACTAAACCCGAAATATTCTCGCTTCCGTGCATACGTGACCCCAGAGGAAACCTGTCGGTGCTGCAGTATCCGAGCACTATGCCTTTTGAGCCGATGCGTGCCTACTGGATATATGATGTGCCGAGCGGCATGGTAAGATACGGGCATGCCTATTATTCACAAAGTGAGGTGATAGTGGCGTTGAGCGGCAGTTTTGATGTGGTGACCGAAGGGGCTGACGGCCCGCAGCGGTTTGAACTCAACCGTGCTTATCAGGCATTGTATCTGCCACCGCTCACATGGCGTGAGATAGAAAATTTTTCTACTAATTCAGTGGCGCTGGTGCTTTCATCGGCATTGTACGATGAAACTGACTACATCCGCGATATAGATGTTTACCACGATATTATAAGCCATGACATCAAATAGTCACGAAACATCACGCGTGGCACAGTGCCGTATTATCGAGCTGCCGCGCCACGCTCACGAAAACGGTACCATAGCGGTGGCGCAGAATTCATCATTGCTGCCGTTTGCCATAAAACGCACATTCTTTATTTACGATATTCCGTCGGATGCCATGCGCGGGGGTCATTCCCATTATCACACCGAAGAGCTGATTGTGGCTGTGACCGGAAGTTTCATGGTGAAAATGTTTGATGGCGTGGAATGGAAACATGTGACCCTGAATCGCCCCTATCAGGCATTGTATGTGCCGGCGGGGATATGGCGTTCGCTTGAGGATTTTTCTTCGGGAAGCGTATGCTTGTCATTTTGTCCGGAGACATTTGATGAAGCTGATTATGTGCGCGATATTGAACTGTTCAAGGAACTGACAAAGTGCAAGCTATGAATTGCCCTCATTTAAGCCTTGAAAAAGTCAATGAGCCATATTTTGAGGAGCTAAAGGAGGCGGCATGGCGTGTCATTTCATCCGGTCGCTATATAGGCGGCGATGAGGTGTCGTCGTTGGAAAATGAGATTGCCCGTCTTTGTGAGGCTCCTTTTGCTGTAGGGGTGGCAAACGGTCTTGATGCCCTACGGCTCATTTTGATGGGGTACATGGAGATGGGGCGTCTTAAGCGCGGAGATGAGGTGCTGGTGCCGGCGAATACATATATCGCATCATTTCTTGCCATTTCGCAGGCAGGTCTCGTTCCTGTGCCTGTGGATCCGGACTATACGACCATGAACATAACGGGAAGTGGAGTACGGAGGTTCCTGTCACCAAAATGCAAGGCAATTATGCCGGTGCATCTTTATGGCCGTGTGGCATGGGACGAGGATATGGCTAATCTGGTTGCTGACAGGAATATGATTGTGGTGGAAGATTGTGCGCAGGCATTGGGTGCAAAAAGTGGTATTGCCGGATTGCATGGATCTTTGGCTGCCGGCGGTATCGGTGATGCTGCGGGAATAAGTTTTTATCCTACCAAGAATCTCGGGGCCCTTGGCGATGGTGGCATTGTGGTGACTCATAGTGAGGAACTTGCCGCTACAGTGCGAGCACTTGCAAACTACGGTAGCTTCAAACGATACCAAAATGAATATGTGGGGATTAATTCACGCCTTGATCCTATCCAAGCGGCTATGTTGAGGGTGAAGCTACGTTATATTGACGAAGTGAACCGCAAACGCAATGAACTTGCTTCTGTTTATGAATCCGCGATTGATTCGCCATTTGTTGCCAAGCCGATTAGCGGTAAAGAGAAGGAATGTGTGTGGCATCAATATGTGATTAAGGTGCCCGGACACAGGGATGAGCTAAAGCGTTATTTGCTTGATTGTGGCGTGGGAACAGATGTTCATTATCCATGTCCTCCACACAGACAGCCTTGTTACAAGGATTTGGCTCACGGAGAATTGCCGGTGGCGGAGAGGCTTGCTGACGAGGTGCTGAGTTTGCCTATCGGACAATATCTAAGTGCAGAACGGGTAAGCGAAATAGCAGAAATAATCAATAGATTTGGCAAATGAGTATTAAAGTGCAACGAAAGAAACCTTTTATGGGCCTTGGCGCATTCATGGGTGTGGTTGCGTTGGTTCTCGTGGCGGTGTATGTGTATGGGCATTCCGGCGAATCACCTCGCGAAATGCCCCGGCAGATACCTCAGGCATCGCAACTGCTGAGTGTAGTAGTGCCAGATGATGTGCCTCAGCAGATGGTAAAATATGAGGGCATGAATGTGAATTTCAACAAGGTTTTGCATTTGCCAAATTATGTGGCATGGGAACTCACAAGCGATGAGACTCATGGCGACAATCCACGTTACAACAAATTTATGTGCGATGCTGATGTGGAGGGATGCCCTGACACTTGGGATTACAATTATTCGGGATACGACCGTGGCCACATGGCTCCGGCCGGTGACATGAAGTGGAGTGGAGAGGCCATGAGGCAGACATTTTATATGACCAACATATGTCCGCAGGCTAAGGCTCTTAACACCGGCGCGTGGAACCGTTTGGAAAGCAATTGTCGCAAATGGGCGCAACGCGACAGCGCACTTGTGATAATATGTGGACCGGTGATCAGTGACAAAATAGATGAGTATATAGGGGACAATAGGGTAGCGGTGCCCAAACGGTTTTTTAAGGTGATTCTCGCTCCGTTTGCTCATCCCATGCGTGGAATAGGATTCATAATGCCCAATGACCGCGTGGAGGGAGGCATGCAGGCCGCAGCTATGAGTATTGACAGCGTTGAGGCTGTGACGGGATATGATTTTTTCTACACATTGGATGATGACATCGAGGCAGATGTGGAGAGCCAGTGTGATTTTCATAAATGGAATGTGAAACGATGACAGACAGTCATATACATACAACTGATGATACGATTTGTGCCATTTCTACTCCTCCCGGGGTAGGGGGCATAGCCGTTGCGCGAGTGAGTGGTAAGAATGCCACAGGTGTGGTGCAGAAGATATGGAAAGGGAAGCCGATATCGGAAATGCAGTCGCATACTGCTCATCTTGGCACATTGATTGATTCACAGGGTAATACCTTGGATCAGGCTGTTGCAACCGTGTTTCTTGCCCCCGCATCATTTACAGGTGAAGATGTTGTGGAACTCAGTGTGCACGGGTCGGTATTTGTGCAGCGAGAACTCCTGAATGCGCTTATGAAAGCCGGCGCGAGACTTGCAGAGGCCGGAGAATTTACCCGCAGAGCTTTTACCTCAGGGAAGCTTGATCTGACACAGGCTGAGGCCGTGGCCGATGTCATAGCATCTAATTCCCGCGCGGCGCATCGCATAGCTATGAACCAAATGCGGGGAGGATATTCACGGCGTCTCGCCCTTTTGCGCGATAAATTGCTTGAGCTTGCATCGCTGCTTGAGCTTGAACTTGATTTCTCGGAAGAGGAGGTGGAGTTTGCCTCGCGTCAGCATTTGTCGGAACTGGCACATGCCATTCACGATGAAGTAAGCAGACTGCATGGCTCGTTTGCGCAGGGAACGGCTATAAAACAGGGCATTCCGGTGGCAATAGTCGGGGCAACAAATGCCGGAAAATCCTCATTGCTCAATGCACTTCTGGGAGACGACCGTGCTATTGTCAGCAATATACACGGCACCACACGCGATGTGGTGGAAGATACCATTGAAATTGGCGATTATCTGTTCAGATTCATGGACACTGCCGGACTTCGCGAAACGACCGATGCCATAGAGCAGATTGGCATATCACGTTCATTGCGTGCCATTACCAAAGCTACTATTGTCGTGCTGGTGATTGATCCTGTTGACGATACCGCGCCCCAAACTTATCAAAAAGTAATGGAGGAATTGAGTCAGTCGGAAGCTATGCTGTTGGTGGTGTCAAATAAATCCGACCTTCATCCTTCTGACGGCAAATTGACCTTTGTGGCCGACAACGTGACGCAAATGTCGGTATCATGCCGCACCATGCAGGGAGTAGAAGAATTACGGCAAAAGCTTGCCGACACAGCCCGGGCAATCAGTGAGAACGCCACGGCCGATGCGCTCGTGACAAACGCACGACATGCGCAGATACTTGAAAGTGCTGTGCAGAGTACCGCCCGAATAATAGACGGACTCGCCAGCGGCATAAGCGGCGACTTCATAGCCCAGGATGTACGTGAAACCATCCACCACCTCGGAGCCATAACCGGCACCATCACCACCACCGACATACTCTCCACTATTTTCTCCCGCTTCTGCGTCGGCAAGTAGCCTATTGGTGATAACTGGTGCCATCCGGTGTAAAACATTGAAAAGTCGCTCATTATCGGGCGGCTTTTTTCGTGCTCATACCTCTTTATAACCGCTTTTCGCCCCTTTTTACCTATGTTTTTGTACCCGATTTGTATCAAGTCGATATATGTCGTCATATAGTTCCGCAAGGTCGTGGATGATGTTTACGTAGGTTTACGTCAGTTTACGCCCATGAACACTTTTGGCGAAATAAACGGCGAAATAAACACTAACACAGAATAAAAATGAGTAGCAACATTGAAATCAAAAAGAAGTGCCGTTGGTGCGGAGCTGAATTCATCGCTCGCAAGACAACAACGGAGTATTGCAGCCACCGATGTTCGGGACTCGCGTACAAGGAACGAAAGCGTCAGGCAAAGCTGGATTCATACCAACGAGAATATGAATATCAGCAATCCGGTCAAAAAGAAGTAGCCAAACAGGAATTCTTGACCCCTACACAAGCGGCCACCTTGCTTGGGGTGTGCCATGTCACAATCTACAATTATATCAACCGAGGTGTCATCAAAGTATGGAAGTTGAAACGAAAAACTCTCATTCGCAGAGCTGATGTAGATACACTATTCTCAACTCTTGAAATCCAAGAGCATTCAACCCCAAGACAACAATCGTCAATCACCGAGTTCTACACCTCGAAGGAGGTGCAAGAGAAATATGGTGTGTCCAATTCGGGAATGTATAAGATTGCGGAGCGCGAGGGCTGGCCTAAGACACAGAGCCGGGGTAAAACGCTCTGGAGTCGGAGCCATGTCGACCGCTATTTTGCCAATCAACAGCCGAAGAAAGAAATATCAGAATGGTACACCGTGGCGGATATTCAGGCCAAGTACGGCATGACACTGTCTGCCATCTATACTCTCGTGTCGAAGGAAGGTATTCCGAAGAAGAAACAGGGGAACTATGTGATGTACTCCAAATATCATTTCGATTTGGCGAAAGGTCAGGTGGCTCCAAAGGAGCCGGAATATTATACCTATCCCGAAGCGATGGCGAAATATAATCTGACCCGCGACCAGCTTCACCATTATCTGAAGTACCACAACATCACCCGTGTGAAGAAAGGCAAATACACCCTCATACGTCGCTCTGAGCTTGATTCTCTGCTTGGTTCTCCGGAGATTTAGCCAGTGGAGGCAGTTTGGAGAAACATTGGAACTGCCGGAGACGGCATTGTTCCCCTTTGTTTCTCCCGCTACATTTGTAACTGATTTTCAACCATCAAACCCCATAAAGCAATGACAAACACCTGCACCAAAGTGTTCCTCCGTCGTCGTCCGTATGTAGGAGGAAAAGTATCGCTCTATCTCGATTATTATCCGGCGATACGCAATCCACACACCAATAAGATGACGCGCCGCGAAACCCTTGGCATAGTCATCTATGCTGAACCTGCCAACGAGATGCAACGCCGTTTCAATCAGGAAATGGAAGAGAAAGCCGAAGCCATCCGCTGCATCCGTTATCAGAGCCTTATCAACGAACAGTTCGGATTCCTTGACAAGGCAAAACAGAAGATGGACTTCCTCGCCTACTTCGAGAAGAAAGCGAAGAGCAAGTACGACAAATGGATGTGCGTCTATCTCCACTTCAAGAAGTTCTGCGGTGGCAGCTGCACATTCGGCGATGTTACCGCCAGCCTGTGCGAGGACTTCCGGGAGTATCTGCTCTATGCCCACAACCTGCGTCACCCGGATAAGAAGATACCTCTCTCCAACAACTCGGCAGCCGGCTACTGGTCAACATTCCGTTGCCTGCTGAAAATGGCATACAAGGAGAAATATATCACCGAGAACGTCAATGACTTCCTTGAAGGCATCAAATGGCAGGAGGTTAAGAAGGAGTATCTGACGATCGACGAGATGAAGATTCTCGATGCAACTGAATGTGAGGTGCCCGTTCTCAAACGAGCATCAATGTTCGGACTGTTTACCGGACTTCGTCTCAGTGACCTGTTGCAACTGCGCTGGGAAAACATCGAACGCAGTCCTGACGGTGGCTATTGCATCAGACTCTGTACCGAGAAAACAGATACCGAAGCCACACTCCCCGTCAGCGATGAAGCGCTCAAATACTGTGGCGAGCGAGGTGAAGGACTAATCTTCAAAGGTTTCCGACGTTCTATGGCTCAACAGCCGTTCAAGAAATGGGTCAAGGCAGCGGGCATCGAGAAGAAACTTTCGTTTCACTGTCTGCGCCACTCATTCGCCACAATTCTTATTTCGCTGGGCATCGACGTATATGTCGTGTCAAAGATGCTGACCCACCGCAGTGTCCGAACCACGCAGATTTACGCCGATGTGGTCAGCGAGAAGAAGCGCGAAGCATCCAATGCCATCACCCTGAAATAATCCATTATCTTTCAAGTAAAGCCATCTCGCATTCCCGTGGGATGGCTTTATTATATTTCTGCTGAACAATAGGAAGTGGCATCGTGTTTTAACTTTGTTTGTTAAACTCATCAAATTTTAAGACTTATAAGATTAAACAACCACCGTATGAAAGACCTATTCAAAGGCCATCATCCCTGGCTGCTTGTGCTGGTGATTGCGGTCGATATATTTTCGGCTTTGGTCATCCGCCATTCCATCCTGACCAAAGGAGAATCAGAATTCAATGCCAATGTGTTCTTTTGCCTTATTATAATCGGCGGACTTGCCCTGTATGCAATACTCGTTGAGTTTCTCTCTGGTCAAGATATGCCGTTAATCGGCGAGAAAAAGGGAAAAGAGGAAATGGTAAAAGTTCCAGTGTCCCAACCAATCACAGAAGAAACATCCGTAGAACGACCGACAGTTCCGCTTGAACAGGCTCCTATATCGCGCGATGATTTAGAGCAGATAATGCGCAATGTAATGTCAGATCTAAAACGTGAAGTTGCAGTTCCGACAGGGGCAACGATTACAAAAGACGAAGATGGCATTGTATCTGTAAACATCAACGAAATGAAAAATTCGGCAAGCGAACTCGTCAGAACACAGGAAGACGCCAAATACAGATTCGCTTGCGAGTACACAATGAAAGTTCTTGGCAGCTATATCAAACAGCGAGACGTTCCGACCCTTCTTTTCCGTCTGGGATTATTTCAGAGAGCTTCCACACCCAACTGGGACCCTCGAAGTTCAGAAGATATTGAAGCCGGGGGCAAAATTCAGAGAATCGAGGTTTCCGCACCGGTCGAGAAATGGGCATTGCTGCACTACGGATGGAATATGGGCAGACTCTTCGGAAAACAAAACAACTTCATCACTCACTTTCTGAAAACCACTTTCCACTATCATCTCGATGGTCTTTCAGACAATCAGCTTCCAAAGAAACTCAAGCAGAATCCACTTCAGGGAGTAATCAAAATCGAAGAACGCTTTGACAATAATTTCTCGATTGAAGAGTATCGTCTTTCAAACGACGTTCAGCAATCGGAAGTAATCGAGGATACAAAAGCAAGTCTTATCTCGGAAGACGCTGAACCGGCGCCTATGGCTTCAACCATCGAGACTCCTTATGAGGAAACTGAGCCCATTACTCCAATCCAAACAGAAAATCGACCAGTAAGAATGCCTCCGCTGTTTGAAGGCGAAGAAAGACCCGATGACGACGATGAATGGGACAACGAGGACTACGATTACTCTAATGATGATGAGGAAGACTATGAAGACGATGAACCTATGACTGAAAAGGAATTTGAAGATTTCATTGACCGAAATATGAAAAAAGGCAAAGATTCAAGATGCCTTGATAATGAACTTCTCGCCGGTTAAAATTCACCAATCTCAACAAATCTCCTGCTGGAAGAGTCGTTTTTCCCCATCGGAGAGGCTTTGGAGAGGGTTTGGAGATGCTTTTGAGGCTCATTAAAGCTTATTGTTCTCCTATTTATCTCCTTATACATTTGCAACCGGATCTTTAGCCCGGATGTGCCACGTCGGCACGTCGGTTTCCTAAGGATTCGGTTGCATTCATGTTCACAACACCCGTGACTTTCGACAGACTTCCCGAAGCGGTAGTCTATCTCATCGAGCGAGTATCAGCCTTGCAAGATGAGCTGCGGGAGCTGCGCAACGCACTTGCTCCCCCATCAACTGACGGTTCTCCTTTCATCACTGCGAAGGAGGCCTGCAAACTACTCGGAGAGTGCAAGAACACTCTCTACGAAAAGGCTCGCGCCGGAATCATCCCGGCATATAAGAATCCCGGCGGCAAAGCATGGCGATTCATCAAAAGCGAGCTTCTAGAATATATGGCATCCGGCAAACCGAAATCTCAGCAAGAGAAGTATGATGAAATGGTTGCCGAGATGAACAAAGGTCTACGCCCCGGCGGTCGTAATCGCATAAGCCGTTAGCCTATGAGCGATGTGTTTACACCTCAGCTCGTGCTCGACAAAGCTATCGACCACTGCACCGCAATCACTGGCGGCGGATTTCCCATTAGCCTCTATCCCTCCAAAATCCAACGTATCATCAGGGAGGTGAACGACTGCTATGGATTTCCAGTCGATTATGTTGCGGCTGCAATGCTGGTGGCAGTGTCGGTAGCGATAGGCAACACGCATCTTGCGCGAATGAAAGAGGGCTGGGACGAGAGTGCTATCTTGTATATGGCACTCATCGGAAGACCCGGTGCCAACAAGAGCCATCCGCTGAGTTTTGCAATGCGTCCGTTTGTGGAGCATGACTACGCGCAGAACCGGATTTACGAGAAACAGTATCTGGAATATCAGGATCAACTTGACATGAGCCGGAAGGAACGTGCAGAAAAAGGTATTGAGGTCTGCCCCCGTGAACCTGTCCGCCATCGTTTTCTTGTGTCTGATATTACTCCGGAAGGCCTGAGTCTCGTCCATTCGCAGAATCGCCGTGGTCTGTGTCTCCTATCAGATGAACTCTCGGCATGGGTCAAGAACTTCAACCGTTACAATAACGGTTCTGAGGAACAATTTTGGTTGTCGGTGTTCAGTGCCAAGCCTACCATGTCCGACCGCAAAAGCTCGCGCAGCTCAATCTTCATCAAACGTCCGTTTGTGTCCGTGATCGGTACGATGCAGAAACGCATTCTTTCCGAACTTGCCAAGGGGGAACGGTCTGCCAACGGTTTTATTGACCGCATCCTTTTTGTCCTGCTCCGCCACGAAACTTCTACCCGGTGGTCGATGAAGCAACCGACATTCGATGTGGCCGCTGAATGGCAGCGCATTTTATCGAGGCTTATGGAATTGCAATGCACCGTTGATGAGAACAACGACATTCTGCCGGTAGCCATACCGTTTACCGAGGAGGCGATGATACGTCTGTTCAAATGGCAGCATGAACTGTCTGATATCTGCGACCGTGAGCCAAACGAGACCATTGTCGGCATCTACTGCAAACTTCAGATTTATGCCATACGGTTCTGTTTGATTATTCAGATGTCGCGCTGGGCGTGCAATGATGCCGGCAAAGATATGATTGACCTCATATCTGTTGAGCGGGCCATTTCTCTCGCCGAATATTTCAAGGAATCAGCCGTTAAGGTTCAGACAATCCTAAAGGAGTTGTCGCTCACTGCACAGCAGTTGGCAATAGTCAGCGTACTTCCTCAGGAATTTGAGACCGGAGAAGGCATCGCCATTGCAAAGGCAAATGATATGGCAGAGCGCACCTTTATGGAATTCCTGAAAAATAATCTCGGCAAACTATTCCAGAAGTCCTCGCATGGCAAATATATCAAGCTATAATCCTATGCAGATTCCGCAGTTCCGGCAGTTTTGTCAAGCAAACTGCGAAAACTGCAAAAACTGCACCACACGAATCTCATAATTAATGCTATGAATAATCATAGATTCATTCTCCAGCCCTATAAAGGGGTCGGAAGCCGATACTGTTGCCCTTCGTGCCACAAGAAACGCTGTTTTAGCCGCTACATCGACACCGAGAAACGAATATCGTTCCCCGATGATGTTGGCAGATGCGACCATGAGCAGAGCTGCGGCTACCACCTGACACCGAAGGAATACTTTGAGCGTAATCCGGAGGCTAAGCCATTACACTCCTATTTCACAGCTCCGTCAGCAAGGCGAGCCAAGCCGACTGAGCAGCGAAAGCCAACATCCTTCATCGCGTCAGAGATTGTTTCACAGACTCTGCACGGCTATGAGAAAAACAATCTCTATCTGTTCCTCCGCTCCAAGTTCGGAGCCGAGGATGCTTTCCGGTTGATGAAAGAATATCGCATCGGAACATCAAAGCACTGGCCAGGGTCATGCGTGTTTTGGCAGACCGACATCAACGGTGGTGTCCGCACCGGAAAAGTGATGCTCTACGATGCCGAGACAGGTAAGCGCGTGAAGGAACCGTTCAACCATGTTACATGGGTTCATTCGTTGCTCCGACTGCCCGACTTCAATCTGCGTCAGTGCTTTTTCGGCGAACATCTCTTGCCGATGAACAGAGGCAAGCCTGTTGCCATTGTCGAGAGCGAAAAGACCGCACTTGTGGCAGCTTATTATCTGCCCGAATATGTGTGGCTCGCTTCAGGCGGGAAAAACGGATGCTTCAATACTGATGCACTCCGTGTTCTCCGAGGCCGTCAGGTAATTCTGTATCCCGACATCGGCGCGACCGACCAGTGGCGGCAGAAACTGAGTTTGCTCTGCAATCTCGGTATCAAGGCAAATATCTTCAACTACCTTGAAGAAGTTGCCACTGATAACGAGCGAACAGCAGGACTTGACATTGCAGACTATCTCCTGCAAATCGAGCCTGACCAGGCAGTGCTGCAAGCAATGATGCGCAGCAATCCGATGTTACAGAAACTCATCGACGACCTGCAACTCACTCTCGTGTCAGTTGAACGGTATAACCCGGATACTGATGTAATCAACAAAATCTCAACACCCTCAAAACAATGAAAACCACAAAAACACCTTTACCCCACGCATCCAAGTCAACCAAATTGACCGATGCACCCGAAAACCAAGGATCAACCTCTAACCCCCAAATTATTATGCAACCCAATAACTCTACCAACTCCACTCCTGCAGTCAACAGCGACAACGCTGTTAACATCACCACCACAGCCAAAGCCGTTGCCAATGAAAATCTGTTTGGCAATGAGCAGACGGCAACCGAGGCAACATCAGTAATCGAAACGACCGAGCCGCCGAAGCAACAGCGCATCGGCAAGCAACAGCGCAAGTCTGATTTCGCCGAGTTTAAGGCTACGTTCCTCACTCCGGCAAAGGTGATTAACCGCCACCCGGTCAACATCGAGGACGACATCTGGGAGCAGCTTGAACGCATTGCCCGCATCCTCGGCGAGCGTGGCACCACCGTCGCCAGCTACATCAACGCTGTCCTCTCCGACCATCTGCGAGCCTACTCCCCGGACATCGAAATCTGGCGTAAACTCTAATGTCTAACCCGACCGCAGGGAGCGGTTATCGTCAGCGCACAACTAAGAAACGATAGTGGATTAGTTGGGGATGCAAGGGTATGTTTCGGGAGGTAAAAAATTCCCCACCCGAAACCCCTCGCATCCCGAAGGACGCTCTCTGTTCCCTGCGGTCACCATCCCCAACCCAACGAATGAGAAAGTTCAATCAGGACGCTCCCGGTGTGAAACTCCGCGGGCGACCAAAGAAAGAATCCAGTGATAAGAGAGACCGAAAAGTCTCCGTGAATTTTACCGATGCGGAGGAGCGTGAGGTGAAAGCCAAGGCCGCAGCCGCAGGTGTCAGCATTGCCGAACTGCTTAGGATCGCAGCCTTCCGGCTCTCGGTTGTTGGTCGTCTCACCGATTTTGAACGTGAAGCGATACGCGAACTGATGTATCAAGGCAAGAATCTAAACGCTCAGGTCAAGGCGTGTCAGGCTAACGCATGGCCATCGACAAAGCGAAAAGCCGAGGCTTGTCTCGATGGAATTTTAGCCACTCTCGGCAAGTTGAAAACATCAAATTCCTCATTGTTATGATAGCAAAAATACTCGCAAAAGGAGCCGCGGCCGATATTGTCGGCTACGTTATGCGTGAGTTCCACGACAAGGAGCAGTACACCGACGATACTTGGCGAGTGATAGATTCCGATGGAATTCTCGGCAATGACTACCGCCGAATTGTGGACAGTTTCGACATCGGAGCGAGTCTCAACAAGAGAATCAGCAAACCAATCGGACACATCGCCGTGAGTTTCGACAGGGCAGATTTGCCCCGCCTAACAGATGATTTCATGGTGCAGCTGGCAAAAGAATATATGGAATGTATGGGCATCCGGGACACGCAATATCTGATAGTTCGTCATCTCGAAACCGGCTCTCCACACTTCCATATCGTCTATAATCGCGTTAATCTCCACGGTAAAGCCATCGACGAAAGAAATAATTTCGACAAAAGCCGTGACGCTACCAAGGCTATCAAGCTGAAATACGGATTGACTTTTTCGCCGAAAAAGAAGCTGTATGAGGATGCTATTGCCGAGATGAAGCCCAGAATTCAGGCGGCGATGTACCACTGCAAATCTTGGGACGAGTTCCGTCGCCGCCTCGCTCCGGCAGGTATAACGGTCGAATTTTACAACGATCGCGACACAGGCAAACCGCAGGGCATACGCTTCTCAGACGGCGAATTTACCTTCAACGGTTCGAAAATTGACCGCGCTTTTTCCTACAAGCGTCTTGATAAATTCTTTGCCAAGAACGCTGGGATAAGGGAAACACAGCCTCAGCAATCGGCACCGATTTCGGTAATGGCAAAGGTCAAGGAATCGCCCGTGACAAATGTAGTAGAGAACGTAATCGAAACCGGATGTCAGGCTATCGGCGGACTGTTCCAAGTCGGACCCGGCTATGATCCCGAGGAAGAAGCCTTTATCCACAGAATGAAAAAGAAACCCAAAAAGAAGAAAGGAAGATCACTGTAATGGCAGATTTATACTCACTCGTCAAGAAACAAGACGAGAAGATTGACGACCTTCTCAAAACCGCGAAAGAGAATAAGGATTTACTGACAGACATTGATACCAGACTGGTATCCGAGCCTGTGCAGACGGAACCGTCGGCATCAGCAATCCCTGATAAAATTCAAGTGGAACTGCCCGCTAACATCGCTACCAACGAATCGGTAAAACGACTCGTTGAGGCGGCACTCGCCAAGCAAAAAATCGAAGCCCTAAAAAGTCTTGACTTTTCGCAGTTCCCGAAGGAAATAGCTGAAGCCTTCGTCCAAGCCTTTAAGGACGGACTTGACGAGAACGTGAAAAAGGCACTCCACACAGGCATCCGCAACGAGTTCGCAAGTCAGACCAGTCAGTTCAACGAATCGGCGAAGCGTCTCAACGACCGGATGTATAGCATCGTCAACGGTGCTATATGGGCGGCAATCCCCAAATGGGCCTATGCCGTTGCCGTAGTCATATTGCTTGTCGCTGTCGGTCTCGGAATCTGGTGCTACAATCTCAATCAGGATAACACACATCTTCAGAAAGTCGAATGGCTCTATCGCTACGAGCGTGTCAGCTACGACGCCGAAGGCATCCGCAACATGATGCTACGCGAAGAAGCCATGATGGTAGGCGACAAGCAGGAACAGGACAGTATCAAGGCAATGACAATCCGACTTGAACGCCGAAAGAATGCAGAGCGTACCCACGTCTATTTCCGACCCTCAGACTCTTGGACACCCGAGTCCAAAAATCACCTTTGGTAAACTTCAAACTTCACAAACCCGATGAAAGCAAATTTTTCCAATCCCATCTCGGCAGGTGCTCAGATGAGCATCAAGGCCTTCTACCATGATTTCTGCAATTTCATGGCAGAGAACTATTCAGCAACTCCCGACCAGCTCATGCTCGACTGGAACAGTGTAGGCGCAACAGCCCGATACCACGGTCATAACCGCACCTTCGAGTTCCGTCTCTGGGAACGCTCAGAAGGTCACCTCAGAATCCCCGACATGTCCGTCATCGTCTATGTGTTCCATATCGATCGAGAAGTTCCCGACGCACAGGCAGAAGCTGACGCTATCACACTGTGGCTTCAGGCTACTGCTAAAGCAAACGGGTTCTGTCACATCGCTGACCTCGGTCGTAGTCCACTGGAAACCGACAACCAAGTCCCCGACTGCAAAATCGCATGTCTCACCCTTTAATGCTCTATCCGACAATGCAAGAAATCAAATCCTCAACCCACGACGCCATCGTGGACTTCTTCCTCGACTTCCGCACATATATCACAGAAGTATTCGGCAGCGACCCCGATGATGCCACTCTTGACTGGAACTCCGTCGGAGCCTGCATCCACTACTTCGGCGAGGACCGTACCATTCAGTTCCGCCTGTGGGAACGCTCCGAAGGCCATCTCGGAATCCCCGACATGACCCTCATAATCATCCGCATCAGCTTCCGAGGCACACACGACGTTATCCGCGCCGATATGGAAGCATTCATCCGCTGGCTGAAACAGACCGCCAAGGCTCGCGGCTTCCTTCATTTCGCCGACGAAGACTGCCAGCCCCTCACCACCAACCAAGTCCCCGGCTGCCGCATCGCCTGCATCCGCCTGTAACCTTCACTAAGCCATCCCGATGCCCCGACAAGAGAAAACTCGCTTTTGCCGGGGCATTTCTTTTTTGAAAAGATGATTATCTCAGATTTTATTTGTAATTTTGTGGAACATTTAGTATAATGCAGATAAAAGAGCATACATGATTCGAGCAATAGACTTCTTCTGTGGCGGCGGCGGAATGACAAACGGCTTACGACAGGCCGGGATAGAAGTCATAGCCGGAGTGGACTTCGACAAGGAGGCCAAGGATACCTATGAGTATAATAATCCAGGTAGCATATTTATCAACACCGACATTAGGAGATTAAGAAGTGATTATTTCGAACGGAAATTTAACGTTAGGAGAAATGATGACACATTAGTGTTAGTAGGATGCAGCCCTTGTCAATTTTATAGTATCATTAATACAGATAAGGAGAAATCTGCTAAGTCAAAAGATTTACTTAAAAATTTCGCAAGATTTATTGAATATTATCGTCCCGGATTTATTCTTGTAGAAAATGTTCCAGGCATAATGACTAATAAGAACAGCATTTTGCCTTATTTCCTACAAAGACTCCAAGAACTCGGATATACTAATATTGTTAAAAATGTGGTAGATTTAAGTTATTATGGTGTGCCTCAATCAAGACGCAGATTTTCACTCATAGCTACACGATTAGAAGACGTTAAACTGCATTTGCCAGAGAAAGACAATAAACAAGCAATATTGAAAGACTATATAGGTGAAACGAATGGATTTCCCAGAATCGAGGCCGGTCATAAAGACTCATCCCCATTTAATCATACCGCTGCGGGGTTAAGTGATTTATGTTTACGAAGAATACGCAAGACCTCACATAATGGAGGAAGTCGATTGGATTGGGCAGATGATTCAGAATTACAGCTCAAATGCTTTATTGGACGAGATAATAGTTTTAAGGACACATTTGGTAGAATGTGGTGGGATAGGCCCGCCTCCACGATAACCACAAAATTTTTTAGCATTTCAAATGGCAGATTCGGTCACCCAGAGGAAGACCGTGCACTCTCAATACGAGAAGGTGCCACACTTCAGACATTTCCCCAATCCTACATATTTAAAACCAACAGTATTTCGTCAGCAGCAAAACTTATAGGAAATGCTGTTCCTTGTGAGTATGCTAAACGATTAGGAATTTTACTATCAACTTTAATACCCGACAACAATGAGTGAACAGAAGTTAAAAATGAGTTTTGATCCTCATACGATAGAGCATCTTGGAATTAAAATGTATTCTGTGCTTCCAAATGCCATCGCAGAACTTATCGCAAATGCTTATGATGCTGATGCGACTGAAGTTCATATCAGAATTATAGACACGAAGGGTGACAAGCGTATTATTGTCTCTGACAATGGCACAGGAATGACATTTAACGAAATTAATGAAAATTTCCTGCGGATTGGTCGTAAACGGAGAGAATCCGACAATGGCATAAGCATAATCAAAAATCGCAAAGTTACTGGTCGAAAAGGATTAGGGAAATTAGCTTTTTTCGGGATTGGAGACATCATAAGGATTAAGACTTACAAGAAGGGAGAGGCCACCTCATTCATTTTATGCTGGAATGAACTGATTGGCACAAATGGGAATGACTACGAGCCTAAATTTTGTGTGGAAAAATGCGACCCTCAGATTCAAGGCACTAATATTGAGCTATGTTCTCTCAAAAGAAAATCAGACATTGATATAGACAACTTAGCAATCAGTTTATCCAAATTGTTCAATTTCTTTGATGAGGATTTTTTAGTGGACATTTCCTATAATGGAGAAACAGCTATCCAAATCAACAATAAACTAAAGTATAAGAATATAGACAGCCAGTTTGACTGGACAATCCCCATTGACAAGGTATGCGACCCATATTTTGGCAAATATGGGATTACAGGCAAAATACTAGCTACCGAGAAACCATTAAAACCAGGACTAAGGGGAGTAACATTATATGCCCATGGCAGACTTGTTAATGCGCCGGAATTTTTTGGTGTTGGGGAGTCAAGCCATGGCTACTCATATTTGACCGGATGGCTTAACGTGGACTTCATTGACGAAGGAGAAGAAGATGTAATCTCTACTGATAGACAATCATTAAGTTGGGATCTTCCCCAGACAGCTGAGCTACAAAGCAACCTTCAATTATTATTAAAAGCTATTGAGCGTGATTGGCGAGGCAAAAGAAAATCTGAACGGAGAAGAAAAATCACGGAAAAGACCAAAGTTGATGTGAATTCTTGGTTTGAGAAACTCCCCGGGAATCTTCAAAACGATGTCGAAACTATTGTAAATTCTCTGGTTGAGAATTCAGAGCTTCCTCAAGACAAACAAGAGGAAGTGGTTGCGGCATTACATTCAATTGTACCAGAATATGCATACTACCATTGGCGACATATTCACCCAGAGGTGCAAAACGCATCTTTTACCGATTACACTCACGCGGATTATTATCGAGCCGTTATAGAGGCAATAAAAAGATTTGAGAAGGCTGTCCAAAAGAAATCTGGGATAGACAAAGATGGACAAAGCTTGATGAGTGAAGTATTTGGACCATATTCTAAATTATCAGTCACAAAACCATATAAGAGAATCGATGGTTCCGACTTCTCCGACTCAACAGTTAAAAACATTGAGGATGGTCAGAAATTCATGTCAATGGGTGTTATGGCAGGAGCCAGAAATCCATTGGCACATGAGGAAATCCAAGATTTGAAGGGCTCATCATTATTTACTGAAAAAGATTGTCTTGATATATTGAGTTTGATATCACATCTGTTTCGGCGATTGGATGATGCTTAAAAATTATGGCTGATGTGATGACACTGGAGCAGCGGAGCCGCTGCATGGCGGCTATCAAGGGAAAGGATACCAAACCTGAACTGATTGTGCGGAAATATCTCTTCTCCCGGGGTCTCCGTTTTCGTCTGCAAGCGAAGAATCTCCCCGGCAAGCCCGACATCGTTCTGCCGAAGTACAAAACGGTGGTTTTCGTCAATGGCTGCTTCTGGCATGGCCATAAGGATTGCCGATACTATCGCCTCCCGAAGAGCAATGTCAAGTTTTGGCAGGAGAAGATAAGCCGCAACATCGAACGTGATTGCCGGACAGAGGCAGAACTTACCACTCTCAGATGGCGAGTCATCCGTGTGTGGGAGTGCGAGATAAAGACCCGCGCGAAGCGTGAGGCTGCTCTCGAACGCCTCTATCAACAGATTGTATCTGTGCCAACTCCATCTATAGCACTCCCCGAGAGCGATAATATTACCATAGCCGCTGAGCCATTGGCAAGCTACGGAAAATCAGCTGAATAGGCATTTAGATAACTATTGGCGCGATTTCTTCCCATCTGTGCATATTACTTTCAGGGCAACCGCATCAGAATCCATAGTTTTTAAGAAGAGTTCTTAAATAGTCTTTATCCATGGAAGCCCTGACCAGCTTCTTGTTCAGACTGAGCCTGTCATTGGTAGCCTTTGCTATCTGTAGGACAAGTTTTCTGAGCAAAGACAGATTCTGGGCGGCATTATTCTTTCGTGCGCGACAGTCATCTTCCCTGAAGGTGACATCAAGATGCCAGTGCAGCCCGTTTTCCACACTCCAATGCCCTCTGGCAAGTCCTCCATAATATGCTGCCGAGGGAAAGTCCTCATCACTGATATAATATCTGGTCTGTGTCGTTTCCCTGCCATCGTCAGACACATGCACCGTGTGGGACTCGACCATTACAATCGTTTTAAGATTCCTCCAACGGTTCAGGACATCTTTGTCCTCCATCAATCCGGCATGGAAGACCGATACTGTGCGAGTTTCGACACGCGCATGCTCCTTTTCGGTTTCCGAATGGATTGAAAATGGTTTGTGATATTTTATAACATCATTAATCTCATTGAGTAACGCGCCTTGGTTTTCCTTGACGGCAAGGAAATAGTGGGCGCCCTTGGCCACAATCATATCTGCAATGTCAGCCTGTGTGCCTATGGCATCAATGCTTATTATGGAGCCTTTGATTTCCAGACGGTCAAGTAAACGGGGAATGGCCGGTATCTCATTCTCTTTGTCCCGCAGCTTCTCCTGTCCGATAAACAGCGAGTTCTCGGCAACATACGCATTCAGCAGATAATCTCCTTTGGGTCCCTTTTCTTTCGGAGCCGTGCCGCGCTGCTTTTTGCCGTCTATGGCGATCTGTTTTTCATCGAGCACATCCAGTATCCTTTTGCCTTGCTCTATGACAGCCTGCTCCAGAAATTCCGTTTTAAGGACTGCGAACAGACGTTCAAACGTGTCGCTGGAGGGACTCTTTTCCGTATAGGGGAAAAGCCCGAAATCCCGCGCCTGATGACGGGCAAACAGGGCCATATCCGCATAATCCTCCCGTTTTGAAAGGTAGGTCAAAAAGGCGACTGCAAGCAGATCGCCGAGTTCATAAGTACACTGGTCTATCTTTCGCGGGTCTTTTACCCCGTCAAATATCGTTATAAGCATGTCTCTCATGCCTATAAAATAACCCCTTTCGGACTTTTGTCAAGTGATGACGCACATAATAATATATAATTCTATCTAATTTTTATATATTCCGATGCGGTTGCCCTGTATTACTTTGAGCCGGATAGCCGGAGTCTCGGAATTTTTTCGTAACTTTGCAGTCTAAACTGCGCTCGCGCTGACAAAGACCAATCTATGTAAGTAATAACTTATATACATCATATTAAGGAACTTCCTTGTGGCCGCGAAAGGGTTTGGTCGCCCGTCAGCCCTATAAGGAAGTTCTTTGAGCTTTATAATGTCAGAGAAAATCAATATATTCTCATTCTTTGCTGGCGCAGGTTTTTTGGACTTGGGGTTTGAATTATCTGGGCACTTCAACGTTGTTTATGTGAATGAATTTCATAAGGCGTTCAATGATGTGTATAGATACGCTCGACAAAAAATGGGCATTGAACCACCCATATTCGGACACCACGTTGAGGATATAACCAAGATAATAGATTCTGCTGCATTTGATGAACTAAAATCTAATGTCACTAAGTCCAAAGCTGAAACACTAACTGGCATCATCGGTGGCCCTCCTTGCCCTGATTTTTCTGTTGCAGGTAAAAATAAGGGGAAGGATGGTGAGAATGGTCGATTATCCGGCACATACGTTTCTCTAATTTGTAAAACTCTTCCTGACTTTTTTCTCTTTGAGAATGTCAAAGGACTATATCGCACTGCTAAGCATCGCGAGTTTTTTGACCTACTAAAATCCAAGTTATGTAAGGCCGGATATGTACTTACAGAACAACTGATAAATTCAATTGAATTTGGGGCACCTCAAGACAGAGACAGAATTATCTTAATCGGATTCCGTAAGGATGTCGCTGAGCGTTTGAACCTGCCTTATAAGGGGAATGAACTCCTTGAGTTTGATTGGAACAGGAATAAACTATTTTCGCGTGATGTTTTTAATCTGCCATGGCCAAAAACAGATACCTACCGCGAAAACGTGCCAATAGAAGCACCTGATGGAATTATAAAGGAACTAACCGTGGAATATTGGTGGGAAAAGAATGATGTTCTTAATCATCCCAATGCCAATATGTTCTTTCAACCAAGAGCCGGAGCGTATCGTTTTCAAACGAAAGACGAGGGCGACGTGGAGAAAAAATGCTATAAGCGGCTCCATCGTTGGCGTTTCTCTCCAACAGTAGCATACGGCAATAATGAGGTTCATATACATCCATATAAACCTCGCCGTATATCTGTTGCAGAAGCACTTGCACTTCAATCACTTCCAAAGGAATATGAACTGCCTACCGACATGACCTTAACCAATGCGTTCAAAACTATTGGTAATGGAGTGCCGTTTATGGCTGCATTAGGTATAGCCAAAAACATTTTCGATTACATCACGACGCATCAGAAATAATGGAACTATCTCATTTACTCCGTCTTGTAGCTGAACTTCCGAAAAACTCTACATTGGACTATGTTAGAGGCACGGATAAATGCAAGTATATAGATATAGACATCGAAGGTCAGCGAATCAACTCTGAGACGCCGACTGGTGAGGCAAAATCGTGGGCACCGACATACCTTGCAGAGCTTGCGCCCAAGATTAAAGAGAATGTTCCCTTTAATCTGAGTGGCTTGCTTAATAATAAAGGCTCGTTCCGCCCTGTTTTGGAAACCATCATTGCGCATACTCGAGAATTTTATACTGTTCGTAAAGGCACCGCAACAGCACTCGTTTGGATTCCTACTAAACCAAAATCCACCCTTGAATTAGAAGAAATCGAATCAGCCGATATCCCTCCGGCCAAGCCTGATGATACGGCAACCCCTATAATTAATAAAGCGCTGTTATCTGAAGAACTAAAGAAAGGTTTTATAACTTACTTCTCAAACTATCTTCGCCTTAGCACTGGCAAATGTGAAGATAGCAAGATTGAAAAGTATCTCAATCTGTATAAAAAATATGTGGAAGCTCCTTTACAGGAGCAAATCCCGGAATTTCACTCAATATTTGAGTATGAAGATGTTGTCTCTCTTAATAACTTCTTTTTTGAAGCGCAAGAGAAACTACCTCAAATGTCAATACTTTTGCTTGACAAATGGCCGGAAAATAAAGATGAACAAACTCTTTATTATGAGCCGTGGACGATGATTCGCCACTATAAAGTGTTCCTTGAACTTATGAAGGCATTTAACCAAATCGCAATTTCAATCAAGCCGGATACACGTTTAGATAAAAGGGAGTTAAATGACATTCAGCAGAAACATCATGACTACCTCCGTGCCATGCGGACGAAGCCGTTCTTGTTGCTCGCCGGTATTTCCGGCACCGGCAAGAGCCGAATCGTCAAGCAACTTGCCTACAAGTCGTGCCCTGACAATGCCGAACTTCGGAAAGATGCCACCTCGCCCGGTAACTACTGCCTTATCGAGGTGAAACCGAACTGGCATGACAGCACGGAACTTCTCGGTTATCGCAGTCAGATCGGAACCAAGCACTATGTGCTGACTCCGTTTATTAAATTCCTTGTCAAGGCCATGCTCCACTGCGAGACACCGTTCTTCATCTGCCTCGATGAAATGAACCTCGCCCCGGTGGAGCAATACTTCGCCGAGTTCCTGAGCGTATTGGAAAGTCGCAAGAAGAAGAACGGCCATATCACGAGCGAAGCCCTAATAAAGGCCGATGTATTCAAGGAATTTGAACATCAACTCCGCACCGAACTTTTCGGACTTGAATCGCCAACTTCCGGTGAATACGAGACACACGCCACTTCCGACCCGACTCCGCATTACGGCAAAGAGAACGAGGTTTACGAAACCCTCAAAGCAGAGGGACTGCGAATCCCTGAAAATCTTATAGTCATCGGCACGGTCAATATGGACGAAACCACCCATCAGTTCAGCCGCAAGGTAATTGACCGCGCAATGACTATCGAAATGAACATCGCCGATGGTGAAGCTCCTTTTATGTCGTTCTTCGATGATTACGAAGAACTCGCATACGTAGATAATCCACTCGGCAAAGACCTTTTCCTGCCGAAGTTCGTATCGGCTGACGAAGCACTCACAGCATTGGACGAGGAGGACCGCCAGTTCCTCAAAGACGAGCTGCCCGGCAAACTCGCCGCGCTCAACCGCGCCTTGAACGGCACACCGTTCAAGATTGCCTACCGTGTGCAGAACGAGCTGATACTCTATTTCGCCGCTCTCCGCGCCGACTCGCCCGATGTCGAGAAAGAAAAACTTCTCGCCACGGCGATAGATTCAATTCTTATGATGAAAGTATTGCCGCGCATCGAGGGAGATGTTGACCTGCTCAAAGAACCGCTGAAAGCATTGGCCGACTATACAGCCGAATATCCCCAGTCTCGCGACAAAGTCAAGGAAATGGCAGACAGGCTCGACCGGGGCCAGTTCACTTCGTTCTGGCCGTAAGCATAGCCGCCTATGGACGTTCTCAGTTTCATCAGCACCGACAAGCGCGTGAAGATTCAGGCCGCGACAGCCGCCGACAACGGCAGACTGTGGCGGAGATTCCGCGCCCGTGTCGGCTCAACCGAGACCGCCCTCACATACTGCGACTACCGTTCTTCCTTGCCCGGCTCGCTATCGCTCGCCGAGCCTACGGCTTCCGAGCCTTCCGAAGTCGGCGAGCCTGACAGCACTGCATGGCTCGAACTGCCGCCTGTCTTCTACGAAACAGCCGTCTATAATTTCTCACTCCAGTTAACCGGGCTTGCCGAGCCGCCAAGCATCGTGCATCGGCTTAAAGAGGTGCAGGATATGTTTACTGCGGTGAAAATCGGAGAAAGTGACTGGCTGCTCGCCGCTTCGCTCGATTTCATCAACGAGCCGGGAGTGTTCGACCTTTCGTTCCGTTACCGTCCGAAAGGCGAAAAGGAACGCACCGACACACTTTCATTCCGCGTAGTGTCGCCGAAACTCGACACAAAGGAGGACTACAATTATATACTTGCCGACATCAACCGCGAGTACAACGATATAATCTACAAGTATCTATCAAAGACCTTGCAGACCCTGAGCCTCGATGGAAAGAGCAGCAACGATGATGTATGGCTCTCTATTTTCCGCGAGGTGATAGACGGCTATATCAAGGCCGTCACTTATATTGTCAATCGTCCGCACCTGCGCGAAACCCGCGATGTGCGGTTCAGCAAGCCGGAGCGCATCAAGCACTGGACTCCGCAAATGGCAAGGCTGTTCGCCGAGCGAAAGGCAGAGCAGACGCTTGAAACCGCTTATTTCCGGCACGAGATAACGGAGAACACCAACAACACACGCGAGAACCGCTTCGTAAAATTCACTCTCGAACGCATCAGCCGGAGGCTCGATGCGATCTTCCGTCAGCTCAAAGCTAAAGCGGAGCAAAAAGGCAGCGAGATCGCGCAGAGCGAAATTGCCGAACTCGACAATTACCAAAGCCGACTGCGCAAGCTCGCCCTCAGTCCTTTGCTCCGCAACCTGCGCGGCGAACCGCTCCACTCCGAGAGCATGGTGCTTCAAAAGCGCACCGGCTACGCTCAGGTTTACCGCTACTGGCTCATGCTACAAAAGGGCATCGAGCTGTTCGAGGGGAGCAACAACATCGGCGTGCGCCCTGTGTGGGAGCTGTACGAATTGTGGTGCTTCCTGAAAATGCGCTCTATGGTCGCTGATATTCTTGGACTTGACTTCGCCAATCCCGAAGAAATTCGAGAAGAACCGATGGTTATGCTTGAACCGTTCAGCGACTCGACCGCCGAACACACCGTCCGCTATTTTTACGGCGAGGACGAGGTGAGACTTCATTATCAGCACACATTCAACCGTCGCAGCGGGGAAGTGCATACAGCCACAACTGACAACCGCCCCGACATCGTTCTTACTGTCCGCAAGCCCGACGGCTTCGAGCTGACCTATCTCTATGACGCCAAATATCGTGTCACAGACGATGACCGACTTTCTAAAGAGGACGCTGACGAAATCTCAGATCTCAATCAGACAGGCGCAGACTATCCTCCTTCGGATGCAATCAATCAGATGCACCGCTACCGCGATGCTATCTACTACGGACAGAAACGAGAGAACCGCTACGGCTATGCCGCCAAAGAAATCATCGGCGGCTATATCCTTTTCCCCGGTCGCGGCGATGACGAGAGCATAAAGAAACGCTACTACTACCGCAGTATCGAGTCGGTCAACATCGGGGCGTTCCCCTTGTTGCCCGACCATAGCAATCCTGCCGGAGAGGGCACATTACTACATCAGCACCTTGTGCAGATACTCACTGCGCCTGTCGCCATCGACCTCGTGAAAGTGGCGATACCGCAGAGAGGCTTGCAGTATAATGTCGCCTATATGCCGGCGCCTGAAGACCTCGTGCTTGTCGGCTATTATAAGACAGAGCAACTTCCTGTCATCAAGGAACAGATGTTGTACTATGTTCCGGCTGCACTCGGCAAAGGCTCCATCAACCTCGTGTCGGGCTTCGAGAAAACCAAATATCTTCTCTTGCACCATGACAGCGAGCGACTGCTACTGCGTCTTAAAGGCGATGGCCCGAAGTTCTTCCCGAAACCCGCGCTCGAAGCCATCGGCTTCTCTCCATCTGGCGACTTTTATCTCGGCTTCGAGATAAAAGATTTCACGCCTGTTCCCGGCATCGACCCAAATGCTTATGAATTAGAGCGCAAAGGTCAACAGCGGTATACTCCCTATTTCACAACCATTGATAAGTTATCTTTGTAAATATGATAATTACCGAGATTCGCATAAAGAACTTTAAGTGTTTCAAAGAAGAATTTAGGCTTCCACTCTGTAAGGGGGTAAATATTCTTGTGGGAAATAATGAAGCAGGGAAAACAACTATTATAGAAGCAATCAATTTAGTTTTAACTGGTCTATATCAAGGCAAATCCGTCAGGCATGACTTATCCCAATACTTATTTAATTACGATGCGGTAAAAGAATATATAGTGTCATTGGAAACACCTAATATCCTTCCACCCCCATCTATATCTATAGAACTTTTTTTTGAAGATGAAAGCAGTCCGGCCTTTATGGGGGATTATAATTCAAAAAACAACGATAAAGCATGTGGTGTTAGGCTCGATATACATCTAGATGATAAATTCAAAGATGAATATGCCACTTTAGTAATGTCTGGATTAAAAACTCTTCCGCTGGAGTATTATGAAGTTTGTTGGACTGGATTTGCCAGAAACTATGTTATCCCGCGTTCAATCCCTATGGGATGCGCACTAATTGATTCTTCAAATATAAAAAACAGGAATAATACAGACTTGTTATTATCTCGCATTATAAAAGACTACTTTGATGAGAGCGATACAGTGAGCATAACTCAAGCATTTCGACAGTTGCAGGAATCCTTTCAGTCCAACACTTCTATTTCAAAACTGAATTCTAAGATTACGGAATCATGCAATTTATCTTCAAAAAACATTAAGCTTGGGGTTGATATGACCTCCCGTTCTGCATGGGAGGAATATCTGACTCCATATCTCAATGATATTCCTTTTGTTTTTGTTGGTAAGGGTGAGCAGGCAATCGTTAAAACTCAACTATCTCTTGCCAATAGGACGGCAGGCAAAGCTGATATTATACTCATAGAAGAACCTGAAAACCATCTTTCTCATACCAAATTAAATGAGCTTATCAAGGAAATAAGTGAAAAATGCGTTGATAAACAGGTTATAATATCGACTCACAGCAGTTTCGTCGCTAATAAATTAGGACTTGAAAATTTAATATTCCTCAATAATAGAAGCCATTTTAGACTCAATACTTTACCCAAAACAACAGCGTCTTATTTTAAGAAGATGCCCGGATTTGATACTTTGCGGATTATCCTTTGCGAATCTTCAATATTGGTCGAAGGAGCATCTGATGAGCTTGTTATACAAAAGGCGTATATGACTTTTCATAATGGCCGTTTACCTATTGAAGACGGGATTGATGTAATTTCGGTCAATAATCTTTCTTTTCCCCGCTTTCTAGAGATTGCTAAAGCTCTGCGGCTGAAAGCCGTTGTTGTAACTGATAATGATGGTGACCTTAATGCTTTAAGAGAGAAATATAAGCCTTTTGAAGATTGCGATTCAATAAGCATTTGTTATGACTCTCAAATTGACATTCGGACCCAAATAGATGGTAAACCTTTTAATTTTAATACAATGGAGCCAATCATTTTAAGAGACAACTCGCTGCGAGTATTAAACTTAATTCTTGGAAAAAGTTATACATCAGCAGAGCCTCTCCTTAAATATATGAAAGCAAACAAAGTAGATTGTGCTTTATGTTTGTTCGACTACATAGGAAACGACTTTGTATTCCCTAAGTACATAAAAGACGCAGTTTGTAAGTGGGATACTCATGAATAAAATCATTATTGCGGCCGCAGGTTCTGGCAAGACTACACACATTGTCAACCAAGCAATTCGTAATGATGACAAGCGTATCCTCATTACGACATTTACAGATGCAAATACGGAAGAAATAAAAAAAAGGTTTTATCAAGAATGTGGTTGTATCCCGAAGAATGTATCCGTTAAGCCTTGGTTTACATTCTTATTGAGTCAATGCGTCAGACCATATCAGGGGAAATTGCATAAACCTCGGATAGACAATCTTTTCTTAGTTAGCGGACAATCCGCACCATTCATTCCTGAAAAAAATATTTCCCTCCATTATTTTGACAAAAACGGGAGAATCTATTCTGATAAATTATCTAAGTTTGCATGTCGATGTAATGGACTTTCTAAAGGCATGGTTATATATAGATTGTCACAAATCTATGATGCAATATATATAGATGAGACCCAAGACTTAAGCGGATGGGATCTTGAATTCTTGTATCTACTGTTTTTATCAGATCTTGAAATATTGTGTGTAGGCGATCCAAGACAAAGCACTCTACGCACCAATAATTCGTCAAAAAACAAAAGCAAAAGTCAAACCAATTTACTAAGCCATTTTAGAGCTATTGCCCCAAAATATGCTTTAGAGATTGACACCCACACTCTTGATACCAATCATCGATCTGTAAAAGATATTTGTGATTTTTCCAATAGTCTGTATAACAATGAAGATTGGCCACAAACCCAATCCGATTTCAGTCCTGAAGGAGAATCTCATTTGGGCGTATTTTTAGTGGACAGTCAGGATGTAGATAATTATTTAACAAAGTACAACCCCGTTCAACTTAGAGATAAAATAAGTGTGCCAATAAATACTAATTTCTCAGCTATCAATTTTGGGAAATCAAAAGGTCTAACTCTTAAAAGAGTCTTAATATATCCGACAGATACTATGATGGATTGGTTGTTTAAAGGGAAGAGTCTTCAAAATGGCACAAAGTGTAAGTTCTATGTCGCTATAACAAGGGCTAAGTTAAGCGTCGGAATTGTCAGGAAACAAAAATACACAAAATTTAGTTGTTCTCTCCCTCTATGGGTGCCAGAATTATAATTCTTATATTTGATCTCATTATCATAATATTATGTCGAAAAAGTTTGAGATACGAAACAGTACGGCGGAGTTCCTGATTTTCCAGATTGAGGGGAAGGAGGATGGTGTGCAGGTGATGTACCGTGATGAGACCATCTGGTGCAGTCAGAAGGCTATGGCGCAGTTGTTTGACTGCTCCACTGATAACATCGGTCTGCATCTGAAAAACATCTTCAAGAGTGGTGAGCTGCAGGAGGATTCAGTTACCGAGAAATTCTCGGCAACTGCTTCTGACGGGAAGAATTATTTGACGAAATTCTATAATCTCGATGCCATTATCAGTGTCGGGTATCGGGTGAACAGTACCCGGGCCACACAGTTCAGGCAGTGGTGTACGTTTATTTTGCGGCAGTTTGCCATCCGTGGATATGTGATTGACAAGAAGCGAATGGAGAACGGCTCGTTTATAGGCGAGGACTATTTCGAGCATCTGTTGGCTGAAATCCGTGAGATACGCCTCAGCGAGCGGCGTTTCTATCAGAAGCTGACGGATATTTACGCTACAAGCATCGATTACAATCGTGATGCTCCGACTACCCGATTGTTCTTCAAGAAGGTCCAGAACAAGATGCACTACGCTGTTCATGGTCATACAGCCGCCGAGCTTATCGTGGAACGAGCCAACGCAGAGAAAGAACACATGGGGCTGACGACATGGGAGAACGCTCCTGACGGAAAGATAGTAAAGCCCGACGTAAGCATCGCCAAAAATTATCTCAAAGAAAGTGAGCTGGAGGATATGGGCCGGATTGTCAACTCATTCCTTGATTTGGCGGAAGATATGGCAAAGCGTCATATTCCTATGACAATGGAGGACTGGGCTAAGCGTATTGATAAATTCCTTGATCTTACCGACCGTCCCGTTCTGACTGATGCCGGACATGTATCAGCCGAACAAGCTAAAGAATACGCTGAAACTGAGTTTGAGAAATATCGCGTCATTCAGGATAAGCTTTTCCAGTCTGACTTTGACCGTTTCAATGATGACAACCTCCTGTCATTGGACATAGAATAAAATTTGAGATGAAAGCATTGACATATACCGCGCCGGGGCGGTTTGAGCTGATTGAGAAACCGAAGCCGGAAATTTTGGATCCGAAAGATGCCGTGGTGAGGGTAACGCTTTCGAGTATATGCTCGTCGGACCTTCACATTTTGCATGGGGCTGTGCCTCAAGCGGAGGTAGGTATTACTGTGGGGCACGAATTAGTTGGCGTCGTGGAGGCTGTCGGTTCGGATGTCTCCAAGGTAAAGCCGGGCGATAGGGTTGCCGTAAATGTCGAGACGTTCTGCGGCGAGTGCTTCTATTGCAAACGGGGATACGTGAACAACTGCACATCCGGTGGATGGAAGCTTGGTTGCCGCATCAATGGCGGTCAGGCGGAATATGTCCGTGTACCATACGCCGACAACGGTCTGACTCCGATTCCCGATAACGTGAGCGACGAACAGGCACTTTTTGTCGGCGACATTCTCGCCACCGGTTATTGGGCTGCCAAGATTTCTGAAATTTCCGAGGAAGACACGGTGCTTATCATCGGAGCCGGTCCAACCGGCTTATGCACTCTCGAATGTGTGCAACTGTATCATCCTAAACTGATAGTCGTTTGCGAGGCGGATGAAAGTCGCCGTGAATTTGTACGCCAGCATTATCCGGATGTCGATGTGGTCGAACCATGGGAATGTGATGAAGTTCTTGATGAACTGACCGATGACCGACGCGCCGACCGCGTTATCGAGGTTGCCGGAGGAGAGAATACCTTTGAACTCGCATGGCGTTGTGCCCGTCCCAATGCCATCGTTACGATTGTGGCACTCTACGAGAAGGAACAGATATTGCCCCTTCCGTGGATGTATGGCAAGAACCTCACTTTCAAGACCGGCGGAGTGGATGCCTGCGACTGCGACAAAATCATGCAATTCATCGCTGAAGGTAAGATAGATACCACCCACCTGATAACCCACCGCTTTCCCCTATGCCGCATTCAGGAAGCCTACATCCTCTTCGCCAAACGTGCCGACGGCGTCATCAAAACCGCCATTTACCCAGATTGAAGGACAAATCGGGAAACTTATAAACAGAAAGACAACGGCGTCTTGTTCGCAAACGAGACGCCGTCGAGAAGGTAAATACTTAGTTCGATTCAATCTGCTTTTGAATCTTGGCGCGTACCTCATCGAAAGACAGGGGTGTGAAGTTATTGTTGTCTACCCCGACATCAAGCTGTGTCGGGAAGAGGTACTGAAGGCGTCCGGCGTCAATCCCGGTGTTCGATGGGCGGGTATGAACATGTCCGAACAATTGCCAGACGTCGTTATGATACCCACCCTCAAAGCACAGATAAGGAAAGTGATTCAGATAGATTTTCTTTTTGCCAACCTGAATGCACATCGACATTGCAACGTGCTCGAACCTGTCTATGAATCCTTGCCGGATATTCTTGAGGTCATGATTACCGAGAACGAGATAGATTCTGCCGTTTAGACTGTCAAGAATCTTATTCCATTCTTCAGCTCCACCGAGACAGAAGTCTCCGAGATGGAAGATTACATCATCAGGCCCAACCACATTGTTCCAGTTAGTGATGATGGTTTCGTTCATCTGATCGACAGTCTTGAACGGGCGATTGCAATATTGCAGTATGTTGGTATGGTTGAGATGGGTGTCGGAAGTGAAGAACAACCGGTCACCGTCAAATTTGAAATTCATTGTCATTTATTTCTATTATGGCATCCCGGCGGAAATCGGCCTGCTCACCATGAAAGGTGTAACCAAGCTGATTGCAGATGCACCGGGTATTGCCGATGGTTTTGTTTATGTTTCGATGCGAATGGCCATAAATCCAATACTCGATACGACTGTTGGCTATGAAGTCGCCAAGTTCAGATGTGAAAGCTCCGTTTATCGGGCTACCCTTGAACTCGTTTGCCATAAGCTCGAACGACGGTACATGGTGAGTGGCGACTATGATGTGCTTGGCCTGACTTTCCGCCACACTTCTCTCAATAAACTCACGGCAACGCTCATGCTCCTGATTGAAACGCTGGGCTGAGAGAAGGAACTGTCCATTGCATATACGGTGAAAGTCGGTAACTCCGCGTTCGGTCTGATATTCATCATAAGGATAAATCTTAGCCCAAAGAGTCGATGCTATAAGGTCGATGCTCGGAGTCAACTGAATCACGCAGTTATAGCACACCTTGACATTGGGCCTAATATTGAGCTCCCAGCCTTCGTGAAGGTCGTTGATGTCAAAGCTTTTGTATAGCTCATGATTTCCGGGAATTACGATAGTCTGACGGAAAGACTCTGCACACCAGTCCCAGAAGGGATGACTGCAGTAATTGTCATCTCCCAAATAGCCGATGTCTCCGGCTAATAATAGAACATCGCCGACAGCTATAAGCGGATTCTCTTTAAGCCAACGGCTGTTTTCATGAAACTCCAGATGGAGGTCAGATGCGTATTGTATTTTCATATTTCCTTATTGTTAAGTTGTTAAGCGAGAGGACTTACCTTCTCAAGCTTATTCCATTTAGTGTTTGCGATTATTTCCTTGATAACATCCTTGCCGACTTCGTCAGGATAAGGGAGTTTCATCTGGCTACCGATATCATCGCCCTGCATATATCGATACGCATAAGGGGTAATCTCTACGTAGTCGGTTTCCTTCAAGATTCCGAGAATATGATTGACTTCTCCCAATTCAACCGATATTCCGGCATCAGACAATCCTACGACAGCTCGGAAGCATTCGTCAAGATTCCAATAACTACCGGTGCCGACAGAAAAGTGCCATTGACCATTGGTATATGTAGGGTACAAGTGAACTCTCGCATACACCACATCAAAGCCGTGATAAGGAGAGACATCGGACTTCCATCTTCTGAAATCATCCTCAGAATCAAGATTATATTCTCTTGCCTCATGTCCTTTGCTTGAATGCCTGAAGACTTCGACATCATCTCCCGACATCTTGCCATATACAGCTTCGTATGCTATACGCCAATAGTGCATATAACGTCTGAGGGTCATCTCAGAGAACAGAGTAGGCTCGACCTGATTCTCGTATAAGTTGATTACCCGAGGTATATCGATTCCGTCATAGCTATTGTCAGGAATCAAAGAGTTCAGGACTGACCTCTTTATCAACCCTTCTCTCCGGTAGTAACTCAAATATTTCTCAACATACGAATTATATTGTTCGGGCGCAGACAAGATGTTGGCAACGAGTCCGGCAGCATACTTCTCGATTTTTGAGAATATTTCGGCGAGTTCATCCTCATAGAAACAATGGTGGGAATTACAATCCTCCTTGTCACAAAATACATGGTGGTCATAAGTGTCTCCGGTGATATAGAGATAATGGCGATCCTTATAGGTTGATACCGACAATCTATACCACTCCCATCTTTTACCCTTCACCTCAAACCAAAGACTTCTCCTCTCATCATCGCCCATAGGAGCCAGACGACTCATCGAGCCATGTATGCTGCGTATGATATCAGCACACTTCCCCGAAACGACGGTCACATCAAGACCGCGACTGTCGGGGAGGTAGAGGATGTCTGACTGAGTCAGAGCATTCTGGCGATATAATTTCTTTTGATCATTAAACTTCATTTTCATTCGGGTTATGCGTCATAAGACGCGATTATTGAAATGTGTGTCCGCAGCTAATCGCGATGGAGAAGGTTATATCGGTTTGGGCACAAAAAAACGACTGTCGGGAAGCTTGGTAAGGACTTTCCGACAGTCGTTATATCTCAGTAGTCTGTATTTGTAGACTAACTTATGTCAGTTGGGTTACTGAAACGAAACGGTCGGACAGCTCCGCAATATGATGTGCCTGTTGTTGACGGCATAAGCACACATGCATTGCGTTCAAAGCCTTTTAAGCTTTGAATACCTTTGATGATTAGTATGTTGCAATGCTGTCTTGCCATTTGTTTCGTTTTAATTGGGCGCAAAGTTAATACTTTTTCACAAATCCACCAAATAAATTTTTCACAAGCGACAGAAGTATGATATACTATACTTTATTCGACCAATTTCAATACCAACTATAATGGAATGGTCGAAAGTATGATTTATTATACTTTCGTTTGGCAGTTTCATAAATTCTCCTTATTTTTGCGAAAAAGTTTATTATGTCAGACTATGGAACTGATGGATATAATGAAACAGCGTAGGGAAACGCTTTCCCTCACCCAACAGGATCTTGCTGAAATGTCGCAAGTGGGTCTTGCTACAATCAAGGATATTGAGCGTGGCAAGGGTAATCCTGCACTTAGCACCGTGAAGAAAATTCTTGATGTTCTTGGCATTGAGATTGAATATAGTATAAGGCAGACCGTATGAAACAGCTTGAGGTATATTTCAATGAAATAAAAGCCGGTATATTGACGGAGAAGCACCCGGGAATCGGATATTCTTTCCAATATTGTAAAGATTATCTTGACTCTCCCATGCCCCCGATTTCTGCGACGCTACCCAAAAGAACAGATGCTTTTTATTCTGAGCACTTGTTTCCTTTCTTCTCTAATATGATTCCGGAGGGAGCAAACCGTCGTGTGATTTGCCGCTCATTGAAAATTGATGAACAGGATTTTTTCGGACTGCTTGAAGCGATGGCCGACAGAGATTTTATAGGAGCCGTTAATGTAAGGAGGATTACCAATGATTGAAATAAAGAACTGTCCTTCTTCTCTTGCGGAAGGATTTGACACTTATAGCCCGAAATACGCCAAATTACTATTTGGTAAAACAAAAGTAAATCCGGTACTTGGATTTGACATTGACGAATTCCGAAATGTCGGCGAGATTGCGGATGCCATGCACCTCATATCGGTTTCAGGCGTTCAGGAAAAATTTCCGGCTATTATAAATGCAGATGCAATCAATATAGCAGGCGACAATGAACGTTCTACGCATATATTGAAACCCGCGCCCTGGGACAAGACTCTTCGTGACCGCAAGATGATTCCTGCCAACGAACATCTTACTATGCAGATTGCCTCACAGATTTACGGAATACAGACCGCAGCAAATGGTCTTTGTTTTACGCCCAAAGGACAACCGGTATATATTACACGCCGTTTCGACATCCTCCCCGACGGGTCAAAACTCCCGATGGAAGATTTCGCCTCGATAATAGGCAAGAATGAACAGACCGCCGGACTCCAGTTCAAATACAACGGTTGCTATGAGGATATAGCCAAAGCGATTAGGGCAAATGTAGCCGCATGGATGGTTGAGATGGAGAGATTCTTTGAACTTGTGGTTTTCAATTACATTTATGCTAATGGCGATGATCACCTTAAAAATTTCTCGTTGATTCTGAATGGGCGCGATTACCGACTGGCTCCTGCTTACGACCTTATCAACACCAGCCTGCATGTCAATGGCGATGACTTCGGTCTTGACGGCGGACTGTCATCTGATATAGAAAAGAGCGACGTATACGACAGAACCGGCCATCCCTGCCGCGTCGACTTTGAGAGATTCGGAGACAAAATTGGCTTGGTAAAAAAACGTATTGATAGAATCCTAAACAAATACACCGCTTTCCCTGAAGGTGCACAGCAACTTGTTGACCATAGTTTTCTCACCGACAAACTGAAACGCAATTATGTCCGCATCGTAAACGAGCGAATAAACCGTTTCAACAGATTTTCAGAATAATATCAATTTAGCCCATACAAAAATGTCAAAAGCAAAATTAAACAAACATATGTCGGCTCTATCAAAAGAACAGGTTGTTGACATAATGCTTCAGCTGTACGATGCGAGCAAGGAAGCGAGCGCATGGCTTGAGTTCTATATGGAACCCAATAGCGATGCCGAGCTTGAAAAATACAAGAAGGCAATACGCAACCAATTCTTTGGCCGCAATGACTGGCCTAAAGATCCGAGTTTCAGAGAATGCAATAAACTGATAACCTCATTCAAGAAACTTGTACCTGCCCCACATGCCATTGCCGACCTGATGCTCTACTATGTGGAACAAGGATGCAGCTTGACTGCACAATTTGGTGATTACGACGATCCGTTTTATACCGCTCTTGAAAACAATTTCAACAAAGCGGTCAAATTCATATCTTCCAACGGACTGATGCCCGAATACTCGCCACGCATGAAAAAGATGATTAAGTCTGTGGAGTGTTGTGGATATGGCTTCCCGGATACATTGTGGGACATCTACTACGAATACGCAGAGGATTGATTAAATGCTTTTTAAGGCCTGGATTCTTCAATTAAGTAGAACAAGAGTTACACTTTTTAGACCGAATAGCCATACCTCCATTTCACTTTTTCAAACGAATAACCGAGGGATTGCTACACTTTTTCAAACGAATCGATAATGACCTTCTATCGGCCGTTTGCACATCTAAGTTAAAACAGCTATATTTGCGGGTACAAAAACATAGGCCCGGGAGGGTCGGAAAAAGCGATTTTCAGAAGGTAAAAACGGAGCGATTTCGGGCTTTTGTACCCGGAGATTCGCAATCCGTTGAGCGACAAGATGTTCTACGCACTGCGTCGGCAAGTAATCAGTTGATTATCAATGCGTTATATTGATAGTAATTGACTGAAACTGACCGATAAAACTTAACTCTTACAAGAACGCCTGATGCTGATAACTGTCAGTGTCGGGCGTTTTTATGCACTATTTTGTACGGATTTTGTACGACAGCGACTCATTTCACCCCAAGCGTCAGCAAGGTGGTGGAGAAAGTGGTACGTCACGGTACGTCGTGATACGCCATGATACGATTATTAACGAAATTAACACGTATGACATGAGTAGCAACATCAAAGTCGAGAGAATCTGCGAATGGTGCGGAAAAAAGTTTATCGCACTGACCACAGTCACACGCTTCTGCTCGAAGCGGTGCTCGGAACGCTCCTATAAAGAGCGATTCCGTCAGAAGAAGATGTCAGTATCAAATCAGGAAACTGCCACTAATGCCGCCAACCAAAAATGGCGAGATAAAGACTTCCTGACACCGACGCAAGCTGCAGAGCTGTTAGGCATCGGTAGAATGTCGATTTATCGCTATATCCGCGCCGGCAAAATCAAGGTCGTTAGATTCGAGCGAAAGACGCTCATCAGCAAAGCCGATATTCAAGCGATGTTCGATTTTCTTTCACCGAAAGAAAGTGAGCCGGTCGAAGTCGCCGAGAAAAAAGGAAAGTCCATCTCCGAGTTTTATACTCGCGCTGAGATTCGTGAGAAATATGGAGTGAAGGATTCATGGATTTACAAGGTGGTCGCTGAGAACAATGTGCCTAAGACTATCCTCCGTGGCAGGGCATATTTCAGCAAGAGCCATATCGATCGGCTGTTCTCGGCGAGAAAGGAAAATCCGGAAATAACGGAATGGTATTCCGTTGAGGACATACAGGAAAAGTATGGTATGACACTCTCGGCGATATATTCTCTTGTCTCCAAAATCGGCATACCAAAGCGCAAGGAGGGGCCGAAGGTATATTACTCCAAATATCATTTCGATGTGGCGAAAGGAGCCAAGTCTGCCGAGGATGTCGAGTTTATTTCGGTGGCCGATGCTATGGAGAAGTATTCGCTGACGCGCGATCAGCTCTATCACTATGTCAAGACATACAAGATAACCAAGTTCCGCTGTGGCAAGTATGTCAAGCTGAACGCCAAGGAGTTAGAGGCGTTATTCAACCCCGAGATTCGGTTATAATCCGGTGATTTTTCTCACCATATAACCACCTTCTACTTTTGCACCTTATAATTCAAAACAGCATAATATGGAATCAGCAACCATCACCAAAGTGACACTCCGTCAAGAGAAACTGCGTAGCGGCAAACTGTCGCTCTATCTCGACTACTACCCACCCATCTGGAATCCGCACATCAAAAAGATGTCGCGGCGTGAGTTCCTCGGTCTCTATCTCTTCGGCAATCCGAAAGACAAATTCGAGCTTGACTACAACGAGGAGATCCTGCTCAAAGCCCGTGGCATACGTGCCACCCGTGAACTTGCAATCATCAACGAGGAGTTCGGCTTCCTCGACCGCACCAAGAAACAGGCGGATTTTCTGGAATATTTCGAGAGCAAGACCAAAGAGAAATATCAGAAATGGGAAATCGTGTATAAGCACTTCAAAGACTTTTGTAATGGCAGATGTCTGATGAAAGACGTGACCATCGGCCTGTGCAACGACTTCCGAACATACATTCTCAAAATCCGTGTCAAGCAGTCCGGCAATATCATATCTCGCAACTCGGCTGCCGGATATTGGTCAACCTTCCGCGCATTATTGAAACTAGCGTATAAGGAGGGCTGGCTCCGCGAGAATGTCAACGACTATCTTGACCGCATCGATTGGGAAGAGCCGAAAATCAACTACCTCGAAATCGAAGAGGTGAAGCGTCTCGCCGCCACTCCCTGCAAAGTAGATGTGCTGAAACGAGCATCGTTGTTCGCCTGCATGACCGGGCTTCGTATCAGCGATATTCTACAACTTCGTTGGGAGAACATCGAGGTATCTCCCGACGGAGGCTACTGTATGCGCATCCGTACACAGAAAACCAAGACACAAGCGACATTACCGTTGAGCGACGAGGCTCTGTCGTACTGCGGAGAACATGGCCGCGGCATGGTATTCAAAGGACTGAGCCGCGCACATACACGAGAACCGTTCAAAAAATGGCTCAAAGATGCCGGTATCAAGAAGAAAATCACCTTTCACGGCCTCCGTCACACCTACGCAACATTACTGATTACCAATGGCACTGACATCTACACAGTCAGCAAGATGCTTACGCATAAAAACGTGGCCACGACTCAGATCTACGCCGAAGTCGTCAATCAGAAAAAGCGCGATGCCGCTAATTCCATCTCGCTAAAATAACTTCCAAGTGAAATATCCCAAATATTAAAAGCGAATCGCCCCAAAAACACCAAACAAATCGCCCCAAAAACACCAAACTACTTGCACATATCGTTAATTATTAGTAGCTTTGCGCAAAATACAGCTTATGGAATACTTATCTCGAACCGCGGACCCAATATTACATCTTCTATTAGACGCTTTTGGAGCAGTTTTGATAGAAGGACCTAAGTGGTGTGGAAAGACTACAACCGCGGAACAAATGGCTAAGAGCGTTATAAAATTGCAAGATCCGGATATGCAAGAAGACTATCTTGTCACCGCCCAATCAAAACCATCGCTTTTGCTTAACGGTGAAACGCCTCGTCTTATCGATGAGTGGCAGGACATACCTGTCCTTTGGGATTCAGTACGTACGATGGTTGATAAACGTAGTAAACCGGGACAGTTCATTCTTACAGGATCTAACACCGTGCCACAAGACAAAATCAAACATTCAGGAACGGGACGTATTGCTACTCTCAGAATGCTACCCATGAGTTTATGGGAGTCTAAAGAGTCATCGGGACAAGTGTCAATTTCGGAATTGTTTAACAATGCTGATTATGATTTTGACGGCGCAACATCAAAACTGTCAATTGAAGATTTAATTTTTGCGGCTTGCCGAGGGGGATGGCCCGCGTCTCTCAATGGCAATACTCCTGCCGCGCAGATGTTGGTAGCCCGTAACTACATCAATAGTGTTTGTGCTAAAGATATTTCTCGCATTGATGGAAAGAATCGTGATGAAAAGCTGTCAAGACAAATTTTGAAATCATATGCCCGGAATATTTCCACTTTGGCTAAGAAGACATCCATGCTTGAAGACATAACGGCATCTAAGGATATCAATTGCAGTATTACGACTCTTGATGATTATATCACAGCTCTGGAACGTTTGTTCGTAATTCAAGATATAGAGGCATGGTGTCCAGCAATCAGAAGTAAAACGACTATTCGCAGTGCGCCCAAGCGGGGATTCTGTGATCCCTCTATTGCGGTAGCCGCACTTGGACTAACTCCGGATGCGCTGAAAATGCAGCTAAAGACCTTCGGTTTCATTTTTGAGCAGATGTGTATTCGTGATCTTCGTGCATATACGATTGACCTTGACAGTCAAATCTCCTATTATCGTGATAGATATGGACTGGAGGCTGACGTAGTCCTTCATCTGCCAGATGGCAGATATGCTCTGATAGAATGCAAACTTGGCAGCATGGAAATTGAAAAAGGTGCAGAACACCTGCTAAAAATCAAAGAACTCATCCGTGAGAAAAACAAGGCAGAAAAGCAGATGCCCATTAGAGAACCGGATCTGCTGATTATCCTCACAGGAGGCACAATGGCCTATACCCGCAATGATGGCGTAAAAGTAATACCACTTGCTGCTCTTAAACCATAACGAAATGAGAAATAAAATCATACAACTATACTATCGTGCCAAAGATCTTAGTGTACGCAGATTTTGGGAAAATATCGGAAGATGGTTTTCCTATTTCAACATTTCGCGTCGCATCTATGATTTTGATTATTCAAGTATTCTCGCTGTTGAACGGCACCAGATAAGCCGAGTGCGCAATTCTATAGCACATTACCATAATCATCTATACGCCGAGCGAGATATTGAACGCCTCAATCTTGCATTACGGTTGTTGGACATTATAGAAGAGGACGGATGCTGCGAACGTATCGGCAAACCTTTTCAATTTGTAAAAAGTAATAATGAGGAGGATTTGTATGAACTTGAAGACGATCCTGAATCATACTATACCATTCCGGTTTATGTGAATTACAAAAATGCTATGCGTTTTTCTAAAATTGAATTATCCAGATATTCAGATAGTAAAGATGGTGCCTTGTGGCAATCACATCTGAGAGTGGAAAAGGCATGGCACATCTATCATACTCTCAGGCTTTACTTTATGCGAAGTTGGTGGGATTGATTTTATATTAACACTTGGGCGGCGAACAATTCAGTGGGTTAAATTGTCTATAAAGACGTGAATATTTAACCCACTGTTTTATTTATGAAGGAAACGCCCCAGCGCTTGAGGAGCTTTGCTCCCCTTACCCGGGACAAAATTTTTATATGGAGTGCCGTGATTGCCGGATGCGGTATCGTGGCTTTACTTGGCCGCCATGCCGCCATAACCCGTTTCGGCACTGACGAATTTACCGGTAATGTTCTCTTTGCCGTTTTCCTTGTCCTCACTATCGGTCTATATTTCGGTTTCCGGTCGGTAATCGAAAGTCTGTTTGACAGATTATTTTCTGTTTTTCAGAGAAAAAAGCGAGTAGCCATTGCGAATACCATTGCCGGAGAAGATGTTGCCATTGAGATACCCGAAGAGCCTCATGACATGACGGACTTCTCCGCTCCTATAACTCAGCAAGAGATTGAGGAGAATGTATATTATCCTGACGATGATTACCCGGAAGATTATAGCGGAGGTGAACTTGTTGAGGAGGCCAATAGCGATGAAGCCAATAGCGATGAAGATGACAGATATGTTATTATTAATGGCCAAAAAGTATATGAAGGTCCCCTTGACATAGATGATGTTGTTTTCGTTGAACTTGAACATAACATCAAAGAATACAGCAGTTTGCAGGAACGCATAAAACTGCGAGGCGAATATCCATATTTTGAGGACTATATCGGCGGACATTCAGTAGAAGAAGTTACCGAATCAGATACCTTATACAACGAATGGGTAAGCCTCCAGCCCAAGCATATCAAGAAAGAACTGGAACTCGGCATTTATCGTGTACGTGCCTATCCGGAGTCTAACGACAAGATTGGCTGTTTTACAAAGACGGCGAAAGAGAACCGAATCAAGGAGGACAACGGCAATATCCGCATCGAGGAATGGGAAGAGGAAGCGTATATTTCAGCTAACGGTGACGTATATTATCCTGACCAGCTGGAAGCCGCTATAAATGCGATGAAGTCTGACAATGAGCAGACTGAGATACAGAAGAAACTTTTCTCACAGCATGAACTGTGTAATGCGGCTCACGAAGAACTCAAAGAGGAGGATATGAAATTCAGCATGGCTCAGATTGAGTTTCTTTGCGCCTACATCACCTACATGATGCAACCGTATCTTGATGCCGACGAATTACAGAAGCTTCATCACAACGCAAAGATCTGGACAGTTCATGCCATGCCTCCGTTTACCCCGGTAAATCTCCGAAGCAATCATCTGACAAAGGAAGATTTGAAACATTTAGGCTATAATGTCGGCAAATTCCTCAGACTCCAAGGCGGTGTCATCGCACGATTCGTCAAAAAGGTTTTTGAAAAACCGTTTGAAAGCACTCAGATCCGGACAATCGAACAGAAACTCCGAGAAAGCAAATCAACAAAAGAAAGAATCCCTATCCATACCCGTGACCAGATGGATAAACTGTTCAAGCACTTCCAACGGTACGGCAACATCAATCTCAGCATCCTGAAGAAAGCATAACTGCTACAATCCCATTTTAACGTCAACGCCGGCCATCTTCGGATTAGTCGGCTTAACTTACAATCGCTAATTGTACCTATCAACGATTGACTGCGCCATTTGCTTGAGCTGATTTGCCAGCGACTTCGGCGAGATTATCTTGACGAAATTAGAGCGAGACAGAAGATAGCCAATGAAATCTTCAGTAGGTCGCATGGTAATTTCGTAATCAAAATAGCCGTCACCCTCTCCAACGAACCGTTGAGTTGGGTGTAACGGCAAGTCACGAAGATAATAACGCTCGTTAATATACGCGCGTATTATAATCTTTTGAACTGGCACTGATGTGTTTAGGGCGACACCAAAGCACTCGTTGAAATACTCGGATCCGTCAAATGCTTTATCTATTTTGAATTTTACGGTGGAGATATTTACGTTTGACATGCGGTCAAATGCAAACAAGCGAAAATCTTTGGTTTCGGGATAGCGACCCAAAAGATACCAACGCCGATGATACAACTTTACACAATATGGCTCAATTACATAGTGTTTAGAAGCTGCGGAGTAATATTTCTTATAATCAAATTCCAATAAGTTGCTTTTACGCATTGTAACTATAGCTGTCTGGAGATTTCCTCCTTCAGATGGAATTGATTCAAGAAGTATTCTGTCCTTAACTGATTTGTTCTCAGCTATAATATTGTTGATGGAGATTGTATTAGCCATCCAACTTTCAACGCTATTGCTATCCATAGCACTGATGTTTTCGATACTATATTTATTGCCGATGCTCCGAGAACAAACAATCTTTATTCCAAAAATATCTTCTATTTCTTCGCGGTGTCGATTGAAGGAAGTTCTTGACATTGGGACTCCTTCCGAAATAGAAGATTTTAGCCATAGGTCTCCAAGTTCCGAGAGCGTCAACGCCCCGAAACGATGAATAGTTTCTATCAGCCAAATATAGGTCTTGAACAGGTCTTTATGTCTCATATCTTTAGTTGGATTGTGCAAAGATACTAATTTTTTGGGGAATGTACCGTATTGTGGTGCAAGCGCGATGTAATTTTGCGCCAAACTTCAAAATCAAACAATATGGAAGAAGACGAAATAATCCCTTATACGTTTGACCTGCCAATGTATATGTTGCCTCATCAAATATCCGGACTTCGGACAGGATATTATGAGTTGAATCGCCTATTGTCAGGATGGCAAAGAGGTGAATATGTAATAGTCGGATATACTAACTCCAAGGATGCTAATGAATTTATTAGCAATAATGCCTCCGCAAGCAACAAGGTTGGAAATATGGTTGCTATAATATCTACAGATAAGGATACATTCTATACGATTGTTGACTCTAAAATGACGATAGCGTTGCACAATTGCGATTCAATATTCGACATACGAAGGAGAGCAAGACGCTTAGTTAGGGAATATGGTGTAAAAGCACTTATAATAGATGACATTACAAAGCTTTATTGCCAAGGCCTAAATTTGGCTCAAAGGAAAATGAGTGTTACCATATTTCACGGAGTTTATGTCAGTTGTGTAGAGAACTTGACATCCCTGTCATATCGCTTGTACCCGTTGGAACAAATGATGAGGGTTCTCGACTCGCGTATCGTGTGCGTCAAGGCATTGGCAATCTGGAGCAAGATGCTGACGTAATCATTGTAATACAGAGAGATGAAAATGATAAGTTAATACCTTGGGTCGAAAAGAACAGAAGTGGCCCAATAAGTGAAATTCACAGCCAATCAGAAATTGGAGATAAATACGAAGATGTAGTACCATTTTTTTAATAACACGTAATAAATACAATATAAATATGATAAAGCCGGTATTGGACGCCCACACAAATACATGTTATTTTTCTTGGATCTTACCTGAAAGGTCCGAAGGCCTAAATGTTATAAAGCGTATTATGGACAGTGGTATCGAAGTAAGACTCTTGCAAGGCACCTGTGATATATGGTGTCGTGATTATATGCCTATCCAACTATACGAGAATAAGTTTATAGGGTATGAATACGCGCCTGATTACCTTGATTATCCCGGAGGGGCTGCGTATCAAACAAATCCCGCGAGGGTGTTGGATAAACTGGATATTGACGTAACCCAAAGCGGAATTATCCTTGATGGTGGGAATGTAATCAAGACCGACAAGGGAATAATTATGGTAGATAAAGTATTCAAAGAGAATATGCACCTACGTAAGAATATTCTCATAAAGAGACTTGAAACTTACTTCGAGAACGAGATAATTTTCTTGCCGTGGGATAAAGCTGAAAAATACGGACATGCTGATGGAATAGTACGATACATAAGTAAGGGGCGTGTACTGATGACTAACTATCATCAATACAGTAAGAATTATGCAGACAAGTTCTTAAAAATATTGTCTCAACATTTTGATGTAGAAGTTCTTGACTATGATGTTGAGAAGCCCTGCAAGTATAATTGGTGCTACATAAATTTCTTACGAGTTCGCGATAAGATTTTTATTCCACAGCTCACATGGGAGGATTATACAGGTACTAAAGAAGCAGCTCCACTCCCGCCGGGATTACGAACAGATGGTACTCCTAAATGGTATCATTCACGTGTCAAGGAGGATGAACAAGCATTGGAACAATTTCATCTGATTTTTCCAAAGTGCGAGATTATTCCTGTGTCATGCCCTCAGATTGTAGAAGAAGGAGGTGCATTAAATTGTATATCTTGGAATGTCAGACACGAGAATTTTGTTGAATATGATTAAAATAGAATTCCAGAAATGGGGTTTCCCCCAGTTGTTATACAAGTATATACAGCATCGTGAGCATTTCTATTGGAAATATCATTACAGCGAATTAGATCCATTCAAGTATGAGCTGAAAATACTTACATCGGTCGTAAATGCATTAACCGACAACGATTTTGACATCGAAGATGATAAAGATCGAGATGCTATTCAAAAATTAGTTGAGTTCGGTTTCGGTATGGAGGATAATCTGTGTACCGAAGAACAACTCGTGCAACTAATTGATTTATTCCCGGAGAGAGTTGAACAGTTTGAACATTTCATAGAAAATAAGCCGACTGTCGGGGAGTTTTATTGCATACTATTTGACATACTAAGATATGGATATGAGTATTTGATGACTTTTGGTATGGAACGAGTAAAATACCCTCCTGAAGCAAACATCGTACACACATTCAAGGACAATGAGATAGATAGAGCGATTGATAATAACGATGATATTGTTATCGAAGCAATGAAGATTCTACTCGGCAACGATTTATGCGGAAAAACATTTACTACCCACGAGTTGCAAGAGAAGTATAATTATCCGAAATTCTGTTAAACCAATGAAATTCGATATTACGGAATGGAGCTTTTTTGATTTACTCTGGGAATATCTTGAAATAATATTTTATTTCAAGAGCGATGAACCATGGGAAGAATACCCCTGGTTTACACAAGTAGAACTTAAAAAGATTGTAGCCGTACTTAACGCATTTACCGGGGGTAACTATATCGTGGAAACTATGGAGGGCAAAAAGAAAATTGATGAAGTTTTTTGCACAGGTTTCGGACATTACTTTGATTTCTATACAGAAAAGCAGATGCTTGAAATCAAGAAATCACTAAAGGGTCATGGACTTTTCCGAGAGCTTGGGAAAACGACATTTCCGGCTGTCGGGTATTTCTATAAGGAATTATTCAAAACATTTGAGGCCGGACACAAATACATAACAAAGTTTGACTTTTTACCTCTAAATATAAAAAAAGATCCTGTCTTTCAAATCTTAAATGGATTTAAGTTTGAAAGACAAGACAAACTAATATATAGATTTAATCGCAAAGTATGTGAAGCCATGATGATACTATTGGGAGAAAAGTTCAGAAGGACTTTTACAACTGCTGAATTGATTGCTAACTATGGTTATCCCAATGTTGAACACGCAAAAATCGAAAAGGCGAAAATCGCCTATAAAGATGAAAGCGGTGACTCCGGCTACCGCTGATTACACGTTTCTGATTTTAGCGTTATATCGTTTCCAGACATTATCATCAGAGTTAATCGACTTTAACTTGATAAACCGATACTCCGACTCATAAACAAGCGATGATATTATCTCGACGTCCTTATTGAACTCTTCATATTCTTCATCTTCAACGCGAGTAATCCATTCGGATATTTTCGCTGACGCTTTAATTTTGTCATTCTTGACCGGAATCCAACGAGGGTAAGATTCAATCGGCAATGTTTCAATGCGTCCGTCAGCTGGAATAATCAATGGTATCTCCGACTCAACCGCTTCAAATGCGTTGAATTTATCCCATAAATGATTTACACAATTTTGTGGTCCAAATATTTGCTTGCGTTCTCCTTTAGTTTCCCGAAGTCCTCGAATAAGTATCCCACCGAATTGTTCGCTAGTAGTTTCAAATGTAAGGTCAACTCCGCTCTGATGGAAGAACCATTGACCTGCGACACAATTTCTGGGATAAGCAATGACATCTGGATGATTAGGATTAAATAAGTAAAATTCAATCTCAATAATTTCATAACTTACATTCCCTTTTCTAATTACACATTTGTTCATGAGTATATCGGCAATATCCTTAAAAAAAGCCATATACTCCTCTACGCTACTGAACTTTAATTTTCGCTTAAGTTCTTTCTGAATCTCGGTTTCCATACTGCAAATTTACTCATTTTTATCGACAGTTCATTTGAGATTATTGCGTGGTTAGAGAGAATGGTAATCATAACCGCCAAATAACTCCAATTTTCGCTCAATCACCATGCAAAATTTTGGCAAGTAATCCGAACTGACATTCAGCAGGTTACAACTCACAAATTGGTTATTTACGGTTATTTTGAGGTGTCTGTAGTTCACCGACAACTCACTAATTCCCTTTGCGTTAGAATTTCAGGAACTCACTAAATCCAACGAATATGAATTCTACCGCAATCACTTTCGACCAGCTGCCACATGTGGTAAGCGGTCTATCCGAGAAACTCGACCGAGTGCTCGACATACTTGAAAAGGTCGGCATCGCCAACCCTATCAAGAATGACAAGCCCTCGCGCAGACTCGTGTATGCGAAAGAGGCTTGCCAGATAATAGGCAAGTCACTTTCGAGTCTCTACCGCGGCATCAAGGCTCCGAATGACCCCATTCCAAGCTATAAGCGCGGCAAACTCCTCTATTTTTATGAGGATGAACTGTACGCATGGATTGAGAGCGGACGCAAACATTCCGTCGCTCCATCTCTCGCCGAAACTGCGGCTGCCATAACTGCCGGAATGAAACGCCGTCCCCGTGGAGGATATAATTTCTAAGCCTATGAAAAGAGATTACACACAATCCGCGACCAACGCATTCCCTGTGCATGTGTTCCCCGAGAGATTACAGCGCATCATCCGTGAGCTGAATGACAGCAACGGCTTTCCGATCGACTATACCGCAGCATCAATGATGGCGGCTATATCGGTTGCGGTCGGAAATTCCCATCGTGTGGAAGTGAAACGCAACTGGCATGAATCGGCGATACTCTATATTGCTATTGTCGGCCGTCCCGGAGCCTGTAAGTCACATCCGCTGGCATTCGCAATGCGTCCACTCGTCAATGCCGATTGGAAAAACAATCTGGACTATCAGAAAAAGTATGCCGAGTATCAACAGGCGATTGCCATGAGCCGCAAGGAACGTGTTCACGCGGGATTCGAGCAATTCCCGAAAGAGCCGAAACGTTTGCGCTATCTCATGTCGGATGTTACGCAGGAGGGACTGAGTGCCATTCACTCCAACAATCCGAGAGGTCTGTGCCTGTGGGTTGACGAGCTGTCGGCATGGTTCAAGAACTTCACACGCTACAACAACGGCTCGGAGGAACAATTCTGGCTGTCGGCTTTCAACGGTAGCACGACAATGTCCGACCGCAAGAACTCGCAGAACTCCATCTTCATCAAGAGACCATTCATCTCGGTAGTCGGGACAATTCAGAAACGTCTGCTTACCGAACTTGCCAACGGCGAGAGAACAGCCAACGGATTCATCGACCGCATCCTATTCGCCATGACGGAATCATCCGGCAAACCGAGATGGCAGGAGGATGAGGTAAGCGAAGACCTCGACAACGCATGGGAATCCATACTCACCGCTATTCTCTCGGTGGAGTGCCGACTCGATGATGAAGGAGAACCGATACCTATAATTGTAAGGTTCACTCCGGCGGCGAAGCGGATACTCTATGTGTGGCAACACCGAAATGCAGAGATGTGCGACAATGAGATGAACGACACCGTGGTCAGTTTCTTCTGCAAGCTCGAAATCTATGCAATCCGATTCAGCCTGCTGTTGCGAATGGCACGGTGGGTATGCGATGAGGAACAATCGCCTCCCGAAGAAATCGGAGATAACGAGGTAGGCGGAGCAATTGAGTTAGCGGAGTATTTCCGACACAACGCCCTCAGCGTACTCACTTGCATCAGCGAGGAGAAGCTGAACGAACTACACCGCACGGTGTATGACCATCTTGCCGAAGAGTTTTCGACAGCCGATGGCATCCGTGTAGCAGCGCGGTTCGGGATGAAAGACCACACTTTCAAGATGTTTCTCACCCGCAATCTCAACACTCTCTTTCGCCGTGTGCGTCAAGGCCTCTATCGTAAGCAATCATGTTACTCCGCTAACAATGTTACTCTACCTGCCAATGAAAACGAGACTACGTAAGAGAATGGTTGCCGACAATGATACCCTCGGCAGACGTATATGGCCGCCAATACGCGATATGCCTATAAGTCCGGCACTTTGCCCACTCCGACAATCCCGAATATTAAACCGGGCGCAAGCCCATAAACACCAACAAAAATGCCAACCGTAAACAAAAGCAACCCTCAGTCATCTGAAGTGACTGATATTTTCAACAACTCAAATCTTTCCGAAACTGTGGAAAATTCCATCAACTCCGATGTCCAGCCAATAGCCGGACAGAGCGAAAACGCTCAACCCAAGTCCACCCGTCTCACCGCCAAGCAGCGCAAGAGCGACCTCGAAGATTACCGAAAGGCATACTTCGCGCTGATTAAGCTCGGCAAGGACAACAAGCATCAGGTGGCAATCAGCAACGACACGTTTGACCGCGTGGAACGCATCGCCCGATTCTTCAGCGGTCCCGGCTACAGCGTCAGCAACTTCATCGAGCATATCATAAACGAGCATCTCGACAGCAACGCCGCCAATTACGAAAGCTGGTTCACACTGATAAGTAAATCGTTCTGACCACTGCCCCTAAGCAGTGGAAATGGCGAAGCCATCGGCAACGCCGGTATCCGGATAATCTGTCAAGATTAGGAGGATAGCAAGGTAGTGGCAATGTAAACATTTCCGACCTTGCATCCTCCGTTACCGGGCGGTTGGAGTCCGTTCCCGATGGTCACAAGTCAAATCTCAAAACTCTGAAACAATGACATTCCAAAAGAAAAAGAAGGCTCCTCCGGGAGTAGAAAAGAAGTCCGGCAATACATTCGTTGTCAGCGTCCGGCTGGACGAAGAACAGCACAAGACCGCACTTGAAAAATGCCGAAAATCCGGCAGAAAATTATCCGACTATTGGCGTTGCGCCCTGCTCAACGCCGAAGTAATACAGGTTGCCAGACCCGAAGACATGGCACTTCTGCGCCAGATCGGAAGCATGGCAAACAATCTCAATCAGCTTGCCAAGAAAGCCAACGAAGCGGGATTCAAGCTCGTGCAATGGTCGCTCGACTCGCTTGGCAAGGAGATAAAATCACTATATTCCAAGCTGTCGCATGATTGGAAGCATCACTAAGGGGAGCGGTTTTTCGGGCTGCGTGGAGTATGCTCTCGCGCTGAAAGAGAAAAATAAGGAGGCCCGACTGCTCCACTCCGAGGGGCTGCTGACCGATACGCCAAAGGATATTGTCGACGGATTCGAGTGTCAGCGGCATCTCAACAGTCGCGTCCAGCACTGGTGCGGACACATTTCTCTATCGTATTCGCCGGAGGATTCGGCACGACTTTCAGATGAAGCCATGGTGAAACTCGCGCTGGAATATATGGAGAAAATGGGCATCAAGAATACCCAGTTTATCATCGTCCGGCACCTCGACAAAGAGCATCCCCACTGCCATATCGTGTATAATCGCGTCGATAATGACGGCAGATGCGTAAGCGACAGTTTCGAGTATTACCGCAGCAACGCTATCTGCAAGGAGCTTAAATTGAAGCACGGTCTGACCTTCGGCGAGAACAAGGACAAGGTGAAAGTTGACCGTCTGAAAGGTCGTTCAAAGACACGTCAGGAGATTTACCTCGCTGTTCAGGCTGCCAAACGGACTGCCAAAGACTGGACTACTTTCCAACGCGAACTGGCTCAGAAAGGGATCTCCGTGAAAAAGAAATTCCGCCGGAACACGACTGAGGTCGAAGGCTTATCCTATACGAAGGACGGTCGGAAGTTCAAGGCTTCGCAGATTGACCGCGACGGCAGATGCTCTTACGCCATGATTTGCAAGGCTCTCGAACGGAATAAAAACCGTCAGGCTCAACCGCTGGCATCCGCACCGAAACAGATGCAATCCCACCCCAAACAGGAATCCGGCGCCATTGGCAAAGCCATAGAAGCCGGAGCCAATATTGCAGAAAATCTCGGCAACGCAATCGGCGGTCTCTTCCAAGTCGGACCTGCCTACGACCCGGAAGAGGAGGCGTTCATCCGCGAGATGAAACGCCGCCAAAAGAGAAAAAGAGGCAGAAGTCTGTAACTTCAAAAATCAAAAACAGTGAAACAAGAATTTGAAAATTCACCGGAGAACTATCTCCAAAACATCGCTGATGACCTCAGCAGCATCAGCGGAAGCTGCAACGAAATCAAAGAGACGCAGCTCAACTGCGCAACCACCGACGACCTGAACAATATGGGCACATCGGTAACGTCAGCCGTCACTGAGAAAATCGGTGAGATGCAGACATCCATCGAAAATCAGACCAAGACAGTCGGCGAAATCGGAAGCGATCTGACTACAACGGTCAATGACCTGAAGACTGAAATAACCGAGAGGATTGACAATTTCACCGCCAATCCCCCGGTGCAGAAAGTCGAAAAGACAATCCGCATAGCCAAGGAAACGTGGCAGGTCTATCTCTCGCTGTTCATTTCAGTGTTCACCCTGATGTTCTTCGGAGCCACGACAATCTGGCAGGAAGCCCGCATCGAAAAGGCCCGCATCTCCGACATCAAGTATCACTACATACTGATGCACGGCGGAGTCGGAACCGAAGGACTCGACAGCATCGAGAGCTGGTTCCGCGACCCGGAGCGCGTCAAGCACATCGAATCAGAGGTAAAAGCATACGAAGACCGTGTGCAGGAAACCGCCCGCGCCCTCGACCAGAAGCAGCGCCTCGAAGAAAAAATTAACGAACTCAATTCAAAAACAAGTCCCAAATCCAACAGAAAATGAAAGCATCCAACAACCTCAACCAACTTCTCTCCCGTGTGAAATCCATCTTTGGCCGCAAGGCAACACAGGCAGCCATCACCCCTCCTGAAGCGGAGCCTCCCACCGGCATCACGGTCATATGCGACCCACGCCTCAGCGCAGCCTTTGCCGACATCGAGAAATATCTCGTCGACAACTACGGTACTCCAACCACGCAGCTACGGTATAAGGACTACACCAACGGCGCCAGTCTTACCTCCGAAGATGCGACCTTTGCCGTGTCGCTCGTAATTCTGACAGCCACAAACGGAGCCGCCCATCTTCCCGACAACGTATTACTGCTCGGTGGAGTTACATCAACCAACGATGTAGAATGGCTCGCCTCCGAGCTGAAAAAATTCACCAACTTCCTCATGCAGCTCTGCCCCAAGCATCGCATCCAGCACCTCGCCTTCGCCTTCGACAAGACCGAGAGTGACGATCCCCACTTCGTCAAAGAAGCCGACGTAACCTGCATCCGCCTCTACTAATCCCTGACCCTTCCCAACGCCCCGACAAGATTCACCCCCTTGCCGGGGCGTTCTTATACTTCCTAATGTGAATTATGGAATATAATGCGATAATTAGGGATTATTTTCGTATCTTTGCAGTCTATAATGATTACCACATGGAAAAACTTAATAGAATCAAAGTCATTTTAGTGGAGAAAGATATTTCTCAGACAGAATTGGCAGAACGAATTGGAAAGAGTTTCAGTACGGTTAATGCCTATTGTTGTAATCGTCAGCAACCATCATTAGAGATTCTTGCTGAGATTGCAAAAGTACTATCTGTTAGTTTAAAAGATTTAGTTGTCGAAACCACAGAATAGAAAATACTATTTTCTAATTAATTGCGATGAAGTCAAAAGCAAATATTAAAATCGGCTTGGTTGACGCAGATCTCTTGCACGGAGGAACACGTCATCCCAATCTCGTATTGCTTAAACTTGCCGGATTCCTTCACGATAATAATATAAATTTTAATCTGATAATTGATAACAACGAGGATATATCTGAATATTCGTTCATTTACATATCGAAAGTCTTTTCCTTTACACCTGATCCACTGTTCTACCTAAAAGCAAAAGGCACAAAAGACGAGCAGAAATTTAGATTAGGTGGGACCGGTGATTATGCCATTAAAAAGGATGTTAATGATTTTAAGGCAGCACGGACTCGCGATATGCATCAATTAGAATCTGATCCGTTTCTGAACACGTTGAAGAATTTTCGTGGAGGGAATCGGGATAAAGGAATTGATATGCGTCGACAGATGCCATATTATCATCTCTACGATGAATATATTGAGCAGAAGATCTCCGAAGGCAGGAAACCGTCATATTATAATGACTATAAATATTACTCAATCGGCTTCCTGACAAGAGGTTGTGTCCGCCACTGTCCTTTTTGTGTTAACAAATTGGAGGATAAAGTGGTACGATATTCAGAATTGGAATGGTTTCTTGATAACGAAAGGGATGAAAACGGTAAATTAGTACGTCCCTATATATATCTTTGGGATGATAATTTTCTTGCTTCGGATAGAGAAATATGGGAGCCGATGTTAGATGCTCTAATCGCCACTAAGAGGCCCTTCCAATTCCGTCAGGGGCTTGATGAACGTATTCTTGCAGAAAGTGAATATGGACCTATTATCGCCGAAAAACTTTCTAAATGCAAGTATCATGGTGATTTTATATTCGCATTTGACAATTGGAGAGATCGGGACAAAATTATAAAAGCGCTTAGGATTTGGAAACACTATAATCCTAAGAAGTCTACAAAATTTTATCTGTTTTGTGGATATATGCTTAAAGCAGGAAATGATGAACAGCTATTTAATGACATAAAGATTCTGTTTGACAGAATACACATTCTTATGAAATATGGCTGTTTCGGATATGTTATGCGACATGCAGACTACGAGAACCACGAATTAAGCAATATTTATGTTCAAATAGCCAGATGGTGTAATCAACCCCAGTTTTACAGATATATGTCGTTTTGGGAATACTGTTATCGTAATCAATCATTTTGGGAACAGAAGACGAAACACCTCGACGTTCCCAATCAAATACCATTTGATGAATTTGAACGTAGATATCGAAGTGATTACTACCAGCAGCCAGGAATGAAACTATGCAAGACGATGCAAACGTTTATGAATTTTGTTGATAGGTTCCCTAATCATTATAACGAAATCATAATGATGTTCAACTATAAGCTTAACGAACTTATGGAACCCGAATTATGGGAGAATAAATAAACCAATATAATGGAAGATCTAAATCTATATCATATATTATC